>Ga0181533_1000133_pt1 | contig 93196 bp, 83 predicted proteins | sample PEATcosm2014_Bin_45_FD_119772 | JGI IMG/M metagenome (GOLD analysis project Ga0181533, IMG submission 119772) | Peatland microbial communities from MTU Mesocosm Facility, Houghton, MI, USA - PEATcosm2014_Bin11_60_metaG | ecosystem: Environmental > Terrestrial > Soil > Wetlands > Peat | place... | reverse complement strand
TAGACCCCCGCTGCACGGAGGCGGAACTGCGAACAACATTCGAGGTATACGGAAAGGTCGATAAAGCCGAGATCGTGCGCGATCGAGACAGCGGCCAGCCGCGCGGCTTTGCCTTCGTTGAAATGATCAATGATGCGGAAGGTGAAAAAGCAATTGTCGGCCTCAATGGCAGCGTCATGGAGGGGAGCACACTTAATGTGAATGAGGCGCGTCCAAAGCGCGAGCGTCCCCCATCCGGCGGCGGGCGTGGTCGAAGCGGCGGCAACGGTCGCTACTGACGGCCCAGCGGGTCACGCAGATTTAGATCGCGGAAGTACCCCGCAGCTCTTCGTGGTTGTTGCGATCGGCCTCTTTCGCGAGAACGTTCACAACGAACCACAACCCTCCCTCCACCACCGAAGGGGTCATTTATGCATTCAGATAGCATCATTAAGACTTTGGATACGGGGCAGAATCGTTTCGAGCTTTGCCACCAGGTTTTCAAGGCGATTCGCAAGCTCCACAAGCCGAGTGATCGCATTCAGGATACCGCGACTGATGCACTCAAGAGACTGGCTGGCGCAGCGCAGCGAGTAGCTTCAATCGGACCGGAAAACGCAAACGACGCGGCGCGACTTGAAGCGGGGCAGAAAGAGTTCGCGGATGTGCCTGAGGCAGGAGCCCCGCGACTGGAGCTAATGGCTGGCGAGGTTTTGCTAACGGTACCAGCGCCCTTGCACCAGCTTGAGCAACCAAGCATTCTTATGCCGAGTCGGTGAGGCAATGGGCATGGTCGTCAAACCAGCCCTTTTACGAGCACGTGCTTGAGGAGAAAAGATGGATATTACAGTCGACAGTACAGCCGTAGACGGTTCTGGAACGAATGCAACACCTGAGAATAATACTAAACAGCATTCTTCTCCGGTGCGCTCCGCTGATAAATATTCAGAGGCCAGCAGCGCCAAAAAGAAGAAGAGGCGCGCCCAACATCGAGCCATAATTAGACGGTCGCACGCCAACGGTTAGATCAGGTTGTGAGCCAGACCCGATTCGCGCCAGTCGCCGAACCCTTAATTCAGTTGGCATACCTGGAGATCGCCGTCTTCATAGACGACCTTGCCAATGGCAGCTAGCGAGGGCAACGAGCCGGGGACCCGATAAACCCAGACGTAGTCAAAATCATGGCGAATATTCTTCCACTCGAACGGTCCCGCGGGGTTGAGGACAGGTGTGCAGGCGCTGTCGCTCTGCAGCAGCGTTCGAAGTGGCTGTACCCCGCGATTCTGAAAAAGACAGGGGGAGAGCCACCCGCGTTGGATAACCCCGTAAGCCCAGAAGTGCTGCATATGCTCCGAGGGCGTGGCCACGGGGAGAACCCGCATGCCGTCCGGGATCACCGAGAAGGCGCGGGACAGTCTGGCTGAATCGCGCTGAGCGGACACGAAGTGATGTTGCACCTCGCCCGCTCGCAGAGCGAAAAGCAAGATTGCTATCGCGCCGAGAAGTCGTTTTCGCCGGCCAACTCTCACTGCGGCAAGAACTAATACAAAAATGAAAGGTATCAACCGGCGGTCGGTATTGATGCCGGGTCCCAAACTAGCCGGCAGAGTCCAGTAGAAGACAAACAAGCTGCCCGCAACACCCAGCCACCGATAGTTGCACCTGAAATCCCGGTTGTCGAGGCAGGCCACCCCGAGTGCTACAACCAGAAGCGCCATGGTCACGAAGTCGTAAACCGGCGAAATACCCGACGTCATCGCTACCAGCAGACCTGGCCCTTTGGCTGACCAGTCGAATACATAGGACCAGCCGGACTTCGCCTGAGACATGGTGGAGTGAAGGAAGAAAATCGCCCCGGGGATAAACAGAATCCACGAGAAAAAAATGTCGCGAATACGCCGCCGGGCAAAAACAGCGTACGCGGTCATCACCCAGCCCGCCACCCCAAATCCCATAAGGTGGGTAAAGTAGAGTGCCGTGGTCATAGCGAGCAAAAGGCACCACAGAGCTATGCGGGGCCGCTCCAGATATTCCAGCCAGAAACCAAGGACCAGCAGACACAGAGCAAGGCTGAGTTGCAGGTTCAACATCCCCCAGAGAAAAAATAGAGGTTTTGGGTGATCGCCAACGACCAGAGGGCGAGGCTCTCCTCTTCCGGATTCGCCCGCCGGATAAAAAACCAAGCGGCTGCCGGCACGGCCAGCACACAGAGGCTGAGCAGCACACGTCCGGCAATCTCGATGGGCATGAATCGCTGCAGCCCGACCAAAATCACGTCCATGGCGAGATAGGGACTTGTATTCCAATCCGCGGCATAGAACCCGCTGAAGTGGAACGAGGGATCCTTGAGGTGTGCGAGCACGAAGGCGCTCGCCAGGTGATTGGGGTAGTCGACGATTGGCGGGTAGCGCACTGTCCAAATCGGCGCGAGCAGGGCTCCGGGGATCAGGAGCACCCATAGACGTGCGGCGGCTCGGCGAATGACGCCAAACGCCAACGACCGATTTCCAACTGCGTCTCTGGGTTTCTCAAGAGTGGCCACAATCTCTCGCTTATCAGGCTGCCGAAAAGCAGGCTTGGTCTGCTGTGAGCATACAGCCCTCGGCTTGCCTTGCCGGTGCGTGTGCGCCGCGTGTCCAGGATTATGGTGATTTTTCGGGCCGCATTCAAACAAGAAAGTATCGCAAACAATTTAGTTGTGTTACAAATGGCTCCAAAATAGACAAGGAGCCATCTGATGCGCACCGTCATCGTGCATGAAGTTGATGCACTGGCCGGTCTATTCGGACAGGGTTCAGGGAAGAATCACCGAGGGTGTTACCGGAGAGCGACCGAATATGGGAGGAGGCCGGTAAATGGACAAGGGAGTGGTACTCACCTTGGGTACGTGGCTGTTAGCGTTTCTGCCCATTTTGGTATTGCTGTCGACGATCCTATTATTTCGTTGGGGCGCGCCGAAAGCAGGTGCGGTGTCGTGGTTTACGGCGGTTGCAGTCAGCGTTTTTGTGTTTGGAGCGGATGCTCGTTTGCTGGCACTGGCCAATAGCAAAGGCCTGAGCTTATCGCTTTATGTGCTGCTCATCATTTGGAGTGCCGTCTTCCTTTACAACATCGCGGAGACAATCGGCGCCATAAAGGTGATCGGTAACAATATGGCAAAAGTCACCGATGACCGGCTGATGCAATGCCTTTTGATGTCGTGGTGCTTTTCCGCGGTCATGCAAGGCATCGCCGGCTTCGGTGTGCCGATCGCGGTCGTAGCCCCCATCATGGTGGTCATGGGGTTTCCGCCGGCGGTTGCGGCGGCCACCTGCCTGATAGGCCATAGCTGGGCGGTGACATTCGGATCGATGGGGACGGGCTATTACACGATTCAACTGATTACGAAGATTCCCGGAGAGGTGTTCGGGCCCTGGATGGCGATCCTGTTCGTGGTGCCGATCGTCACCACCGGATTTGCCGTAGCGCATATTTACGGCGGCTTCTCCGCCGTCAAGCGCGGCACACCGGCGATCATTGTAACCAGCGCGGTCATGGGGTTTACCTGCTGGCTGATGAACATGATCGGCGCTGCCCAGTTGGCCTCACTGATACCCGCTCTGCTTGGCTGCGGAACCATGGCGCTGATGGCGCGTACCGGTCTGTACCGCGGGGCCGCGGCGAGCCAGGCAGCCGGCCAGGCGGAAGCACCGCAAGGGCTTGGATTTAATCTCGCCTTTTCTCCTTATTACATTCTGATACTGGTGTCGATAGCGTCACAGATCAAGGGCATCAGCCGAATCTTCGCTCCCTATACCTTTGGCATGGATTACCCGGCGATCAAGACGGGCATGAATTTCGCCGTTAAAGCCGAGAAGATGTACTCGCGGATCAATATCTCCCACCCCGCGCCGCTGTTGCTTATGGCGGCGATTCTCAGCTTCCTGGTGTTCCGGGCCGCCGGCCGGTGGCAGAAGGGCGCAGCCGTTAAGTCTTTTAAGTCCACGTTCTCACAGTGCATTCCGACCAGCGTCGGCATCATCACGATGGTCATGATGGCTTTGGTCATGGTTGATTCGGGGATGACCTTTCTGCTGGCGCAAGGAATGGCAAAGGCGACGGGAAAGCTCTTTCCGCTCGCTTCCCCTTTCATTGGCGAGCTGGGGGCCTTTCTGACCGGCAGTGGCGCGAGCTCCAATGTCATGTTTGCGGCACTACAGGTTGAAACCGCGAAGGTACTGGGTATCAGCACGGTCATCATTGCGTCGGCGCAGGCGGTGGGCAGCTCCATTGGCGGTGCGATCGCTCCCGCCAAGGTGCTTCTCGGCACAACCCTGGTCGGGTTGGACGGCGGCGAGAATGAAGTAATGAACAAGGTGCTGCCCTATTGTCTCGGGGTCGCGCTCTGTACCGGCATCGTCGCCTGGTCGTTCGCCTACATATTATTCAGAGGCTTGCAATAGGAAAGGAAAGACAATGGTAACTGGCGCAACAACTACTAAACTTCCCGGTCCAGTGCCGTGGGGTAAAAAGCACCGCATGTTGCTCATGAATATTTCGTTTTGGATGTTCTGGGCTGCTTTTCCATTTGCTTACCTCGGCGGGGTTCGAAACCAAGCAGCATACATTGACACGTCATTCGTCCTTTTCGTTCTGGCCTGTCTTGTGCCGCTGGTGACAAAGAAGTAAGGTAAAGCAGTTCTGAGCCCGCATTGACGATGGATCGTAGTTGTGGTGTAGATGCAGAAGATCGCGGACGGAGCAAAAGGAGAGTTTATGGGGAAACGGATTGCTGTTTTAGGTACCGGCGCAATCGGCAGCAGCGTGGGAGCCGACATGACTCGTGCGGGCCATGACGTGTGGCTTATTGACCAGTGGCCCGAGCATGTGGAAATGATGAAATCCAAAGGGCTGCACATTACCATGCCCGAAGGAGATCTGGATATCAAGGTGCGGGCGCTCCACCTGTGCGAAGTGGCGTCGCTGAAAAAACCGTTCGATGTCGTCTTCCTTACGGCCAAGTCGCCCGACAGTGTTTGGATGACGGAGTTCATCAAACCGCATTTGGCGCCGACAGGAGTTCTGGTTTCCCTGCAGAACAGCCTCAATGATGAGTGGATTGCCCCGATTATCGGCTATCAGAGGGATGTGCCCAGCGTGGTCGAATTGGCGGCACAGATTCTTGGTCCGGGGAATGTGAAGCGTCGCACCGGTCCAACCAAGGCGTGGTTTGCGCTTGGGGAGATGCATGGCAGGGTGACGCCGCGCGTCCAGGAACTCGCGAAGATTCTTGGCGCAGCGGGCAAGACGGAGGTTACCTCGAATATCTGGGGCGCGAAATGGTCGAAGCTGATCGTCAACACCATGTCGCACGCGATCGCCGCGATTCTCCGCGGCACCGATTCGGATGTGGTGGAGAATCCCAAGCTTTTCCCACTCGGCATCGCCCTGGGAAGAGAGTGCCTGGACGTGGGACTGGCTTTGGGCTATCGCATCGAGCCGGTTTTCGGCCTGACCGCCGAGGAGATGATGGGGGCTCCCGACGAAATGCTGAAACGGATACTCGTCACGCTCTGCGGGCACATCGGCAAGCACACCAACTCCTTCCTCCAGGACATGATGAAGGGGCGGCCTTCGGAAGTCCATTACATGAACGGGTTGGTCGCTGCCAAAGGCCGCGAGGCCGGGATTCCGACGCCATTCAACGATGAGATCACTCGCATTGTCGAGCAGATCGAAAAGGGCGAGCTGACGTTTGGGCCCGAACACCTGCAGCAGTTGGAGGATTTGGTGCCGTCCAAACGAGCCATTGCCGCCAAGGGCTGAGGCTGAGGCCACAACGTAATGCTTCCATGCCCCGTGAGCGAGCTGGCAACTGCTCGTCGACGACGGGGGAAGGGAATTGGTGTTCTGGACCGCGATGACGTCAAGGAGTAGGACGAAGCAGACGGCGTTACTGGTCGTCACCCTCGACACCAAAGGCCAGGAGGCGCTCTTCCTGAAGAGCGTCCTCGAACGGCTGGGTCTTGAAGTCATGATTATGGATACTGGCATCTTCCCATCTCCCATGGGAGATGGGGATGTCAGCCGTCACGAGGTCGCCCTCGCCGGCGGCCGGTCGATTGACGAACTGATCCAGGCCGGCAACAAGGGCGAGGCAATCAATGCGATGATTAACGGGGCAGTGGCCCTGACCAAGGCGCTGTATCACGAGGGGAGAATCGACGGCGTTCTCTCCATCGGTGGCGCTCAGGGCACCATCATCGGCACCAGCGCCATGAGATCGCTTCCGCTGGGCGTCCCCAAAATCATGCTTTCGACGATGGCCTCGGGGAGACGCTATTTCGAGACCTACGTCGGCACCGCGGACATCACCCTGATTCATTCGGTGGTCGATTTCTTTGGTCTGAATGCCGTGCTCAGACAAATGCTCAGCAATGCCGCAGGCGCGCTTGCCGGCATGCTCCGGGCAGGCCAAGTGTCCGCCACCGGACGCAGCCAGGTTGCCATCACCATTTATGGCACCACGACGCCCGCTGGCATGCGGATTGTTTCGCTGCTGCAAGAGAGATGTTATGAGACAGTGGCCTTCCATCCCAACGGAGTGGGCGGAAAGGCGATGGAAGAGATGATCCTGCAAGGCCGCTTCGACGGGGTAATCGACCTGACCACGCACGAGCTGATCGACGAACTGGCAGGCGGCCAGCACGCCGCTGGACCCAACAGGCTGGAGGCAGCCTCCCGCATGGGCATCCCCCAGGTGGTAGTGCCGGGGAGCACGGATTATATCGTCACGGGACGTTTTTCGGAGCTCAAGCGGGCGTGGAAGAAGCGCACTACCATGATGCACAACCCGGAGATGACCTTTGTCATGCCTTCCAAACGGGAGATGGCGAAGCTCGGCGAGCTGATGGCCCGAAAGTTAAATCAGGCTCGGGGCAACACTGTGGTCATGGTGCCTCTGAAAGGTTTTTGTTATCCCAACTGCGAGGGCCGGGCTCTTTACAACCCGGGCGGGGTGGAGGCTTTCGTCGAGGCGCTGGAAAGCCGGATCAAGCCTTCCGTTCCCGTGCGTTTGCTGCCCATGCACGTCAACGATGAATCGTTTTCTTCTGCCGTGGTGCAGGAGTTCGAAACGTTAATGGTCTCTAAATCGAAAGGAGTTTCCAATGCAGTTCAAGGGACGAATCATTGATTTGAGTCAGGAAATTTACCAGGGAATGCCCGTCTATCCCGGTCACCTGAAAACCGTTGTCTGGACCCACATGTCTCACGAGGAGTGCCAGAGGGCATTAGGCACGGGCTTCTCCTACGAGACCCGGGGAATCATGTTCTGCGATCACGGGCCGACCCATATCGACGCCGTCAGCCACCTCTCGCGCAAGCCCGACGCGCCTCCTGTCGATAAGATTCCGCTGGAGTACTGCATCACCTCCGCCATCTGTCTCGACGTGAGCGATATTCCCCAGAAGAAACAGTTCGGCAGAGCGAAGATCGAGCAGGAACTCAAGCGCTGGAAGCTGCGCATCAACAAGGGCGATACCGTCCTCTTCCACACCGGGCACTTCGCGCGCTGCTACGGGAAGCCGGAATACATGACCGACTATCCCGGACTCGACAGAGAGGCAACCGAGTTCATTATCGACCAGGGATGCGTGAATTTTGGCGTAGACTCGGCCAGTCCTGATATGTGGTACGACAAGACCTATCCCTGCCATACGGTCTGTGGCGAACGGCAGATCACTCACATCGAGAACCTTTGCAACCTGGATAAGCTCGTGGGGAAGCGCTTTACCTTCATCGCCCTGCCTTTGAAGATACGGGGCGGGACCGGTTCGCCTTTGCGTCCGGTGGCTATCCTGGATGAGTAAGTACCCCCACATAGTGCAAGAGAACGCGGAGGGAGTGACTAGAGCATGTTTCATTAATAGTTCTTTGAAGGGGCGCGGCTTCAGCCGCGCCGTCCAGAGATGTGTGCCCAACGTCAAGTCACAGATATCGAGAGATTCGCTATCATTTATGGCTGTGCGGAAATAGCCGGGAGAATGTTTTTGTGATCCTCGCACCCAAAATATGGTCCAACATTAGAAACTCCCCTTACTCATAGCTTGGGTATTCTCCGTCCCAAACTATGCTGCGATACTTCGCGGGATCCGTATCGCCTTCGGTGCTGATCAGCAGGACGCGTGAGTTCTGGTCCAAGCCAAGCGCGGCTCTCGCGTCTTCGAGGTAGTCGCTTTTCATCAAGGCGGCCAGCAATCCCGTGGTGACCGCGCCGGACTCACCGGAGATCACACGAGGATCATCATGCAAGGGATTGCCGAGCATCCGCATGCCCTTGGCAGCTACCCAATCGGGACAGGAGATGAACACGTCGCTGTAGTCTCGCAACAGCTCCCACGCTATGCGGCTAGGCTCGCCACATGCCAGCCCCGCCATGATGGTTGTCATTTCTCCGGTAACGATCCGCGGGTTGCCGTCATTTGCAACCGCCGATCGGTAGAAACAGTCTGCCGGTGTCGGTTCTACGATTGCCGTCACCGGGCGCTCGTTGCCGAAGAGGTTGGCAAAGTAGCCTTGAATGGCGGCGGCAAACGATCCTACCCCTGCCTGAAGGAAAATGTGCGTCGGTTTCTTGATGCCAAGCCGGCATAGTTGTTCAATCGACTCAGCGGCGATTGTCCCATAGCCCTGCATAATCCATGTCGGGATTTCCTCATACCCTTGCCACGCCGTGTCCTGGACCACAACCCAACCATGTTCGCGAGCGCCTTGCGCGGCCAGGCGGACAGCATCGTCATAGTTTCCCTCGATAATAGTAGCGTTCGCGCCCTCAGCCTGAATGTTCGCTAACCGCGTCGGCGAAGATCCTCTCGGCATGTAGACAACTGCTTTTTGTTTCAACTGTCGCGCAGTCCACGCGACGCCTCTGCCGTGGTTTCCATCTGTAGCCGTGACAAAGGTGATATCGCCAATCTGTTTGCGAATCTCCGGCGAGACAAGTTTGCTGCGATCCAATTGGCTGACATCGATGCCCAAACGCTTTGATAAATGCCTGGCCACGGCATAGGAGGCGCCCAAGACCTTGAATGCTTTGAGACCAAAGCGAAAAGATTCGTCCTTTAGAAACAGCCCGGCGATCCCCAGTGAGTTGGCCAATGCCTCCAGGCTGTCCAAAGGTGTTTCCTGGTATTCCGGGAAACTGCTATGGAAGTCTCCGGCCTTTTTTACTTCTGCCGGCCCGAAGAGGGCGGTGGACACTCCTTGCGCTTTCTTCATCCCGTTCGGAGTCCAAGCTATGCGATTGGTCATAGTGCCTCTGATCATAAGTCCGAGTTGGAAATGCGTATACGGCCGACGAGCACCCGAACTATAATAGCCATCCCACTTCTAAAAGAGAACGAGGGCCAGTCATGTCTCAAACGGCAGAGGTTTTTGCGAAAACCCGGGAAGCAGTCGGGAAACGAACGAATTACCGTTGGGTCGTGATGGCGCTGATCTTTATCATCTACACGATCGCTATGGCCGACCGTGCCAATCTGGGTGTAGCTCTGCCGTTTATCAAGAAAGAGTTCCGGATGACCAACACCGACGCCGGAGCCCTCGTTAGCCTGCTGTTCTTCTTCTATGCGATCTTTCAGATCCCGGCAGGATTTCTCTACAAGAAGCTAAGCGTACGTAAAGTGTTCCCGCTTTCCATGATTCTCACATCTGTTTTTACCGGACTCATGGGGATGACGGGCTCGTTATTGATGCTGAAAATCTTCCGCGCGGGCCTGGGCCTCGCCGAAAGCCCGACCGGCATTGGATGTACCTCCACCATCAATCGTTGGTTTCCATCCAAGGAAAAAGGAACGGCCACGGGAATTTGGCTGGCGGCTTCCAAGTTCGGCCCGGTGCTTTGCCCTCCGCTTGGCGTGCTGATTATCGAAAGCTTCGGTTGGCGCTACATCTTCTATTTTTTCGCCATTCCCGGAATCATCTTCTCGATCCTCTGGCTGTTGCTGGTAACCAACAAACCTTCTGAAAGCAGGTTCGTTTCGCCCGCCGAGCTGGAATACATCCAGACTGAACAAGCTCCGTCAGCAGCCAAAGGAAAAGCTACGGCCCCCCGCAAGCAGTACTCATTGGCCTGGTTGGACAAGTTGATTCTTGCAAAAAGAGTGAAGCAACTGGAGACCTCGGCCCAGGTATTTCGTTCGTGGAACATTTACGGGAACACGATCGGGTACGGCTGCATGATTGGCGTGAGCAATGTAATGCTGGCGTGGATTCCCACTTACCTGATGAACGTGAAGCACTTCACGTCGATGAAAATGGGATTCCTTGCATCCGCGCCATTTGTGGGAGCCGTGCTCGGCAACCTGCTTGGCGGCGTCGTTTCGGACTGGCTGCTGAACAAACGTCGTAAGCCGCTGATGCTGGTCAGCGCGTTCTGCACAGTGCTTACGATGTACGCTCTCGTCTATGCGCCGAACAGCGCAGCGTACCTGGGCTTTATGCTGTTTATGACCGGTCTGCTGCTTGCTCTGGGATACTCCGCATTCGCCGTGTACCCGATGGGCGTAACCACCAAGGAGACGTACCCGGTTGCATTCGGCATCATCAACAGCGGCGGACAACTTGGCGGCGCACTCACTCCGTTGGCAGTGGGCATGATCCTGGACCGGTACAACTGGAACAGTGTTTTTCTGTTCCTCGCGCTTTGCTCCGTGTTGTGCCTGGTAGTTCTCGCCACCCTTGACGAGCCTCTCGACGACGCAATGGTGCCCGCAACAGCGCTTAGATAGCGTGCCGTTTTCGCGCGCTGAAAAGTCTCCGCCTGGATCAGCTACAGATGCGTGGGGCAGGAATGAGACGCGGACGTAAGCCAGAGGCGCTTATGCAAGGGTCTTGGGATGACCCCATCACTGCGTCTTCCGCAGTCTGTTAGTCGCCGGCCCCGAAGTGGGAGGCGCGGGCAACGGTCGTGCGCAGGTACTTGTACGGATTCACCGGGGTGTCGCCGATGCGCACCTCGTAGTGCAGGTGAGGACTGGTAACGCGTCCCGTGGTGCCGACGTAGCCGATTACCTGGCCACACTTGACGTTCTGTCCCGCGGCCACCGCGAATCCCGAGAGGTGTCCGTAACGCGTCGTGACCCCGTGGCCGTGTTCGATCTTGATGATGCGTCCGTAACCGCTCATGAAATCGGCGAAAGAAACCGTGCCGTCGCCAGTGGCCAGCACCGGAGTGCCATAGGCGGTAGAAATATCGACGCCGCTGTGGAACGCACCCTCACCATTGAATGGGTCAACCCGCTCGCCAAACGAACTGGTGACTTTGCCCTCCACGGGCCACAGCGTGGGAGCCGCGGCAGCGCGCAGCCAATCGTTAAGGGTCGCGGCGCCGCTTCCGGATTGCAGACCGGCACTGGCACCTCCACTCAGAGCAGACCGGCGCAACACATAGAGCCTGTCAAGCGACGACTGGAACTCATTGGATGGGGATTCTAACTGCGTGCCCTGCGCCAGTCGGGAGTCGGCTTTCAACCCATACAGCGCCGAGACCTCCGAGGCGATCGAGCCGAGCGAGGCTACCTGGATGTCTTTCTCGTGAGAAACCTGTTCCAGCTTCGAGTATTGGTCCCTGAGCTGCTCCTTCTGATTGCGCAGTTCGTTGAACCGCTCGGTCTTGAGAAGCATCCGCGTATAGGAGCCCGCCATGCCCGTAATCGTGAGCATGCCGATAATGGCCCCGGCCAGAAACACATATACGTAGTGCAGCGATATCGGTATCTTGCGAAGATGTCCTTCCGCATCGCGAGCTACAAAAAGAATATAAAAACGTTTGCGCAAAACTCTGTTCCTCGGGCAATTCAAGGGCCCCGAAGCGCGATGGTCCACGGCGGACCAGCAATCTCGGGCGTAAGCTCCGTAGCGAGCAGAACACAACCTACTCAGAGCTGTTGGTAAACGGAACTGGAAAAGGCTAACAACCGCTCCGGCTGTTGTCAATCCGGCATTCACTCTGCCGGGAGTACAAATGGGCTTGGACTGTCCTATTTTGTGTGTTTCTAGACTACGCACTCCGCATTTAAAGTCCCAACGCGTTTATTTGGATGCGAGAGTTGCCGGATATGCCGCCCTGTTTACCTCTGTCGCTACCTCCTGCCGTAGGCATCGGGCGACCTGTTCGTTCGTTTTCGGGAAATTTGCGGTCGGTTGCCGCTAGAGCACTTGCACATTCGGTATACCCCTAAATATCACCGCCGGACTCGGATGTCACCCCAGCAACCGCCAAAGGCTGCGTTTGCCGGGGACCCCGTACGCCCGGCTGCTTCGCTGGGGACCTTCCGCGAATCCGGTCCAGCTGGGAGAGAACCATTCCGCGACAGGCTGTTCTCTTCCTCCGCCGCCTGCGATAATCTCGTTCGCCGGGGGCTCCGCGTGCCCGGTTGCTACATCGGACACACGTTTCGCTAAACTAGTGCAAGGCTTCGCCCGCAGAGGCAATGAATGCCGCTTTCAGAACGCAAATTGATTGAACGTATCGCCCAGGCCTCCCGCGCACGCCACGGCTCGAAGCTGATCGCCACCGGCATTGGCGACGACTGCGCCGTGCTGCGCGTGCCTGAGGGTCACGAGTTGCTAGTGACCACGGACTTCAGCCTGGAAGGCGTTCACTTTCGCCGCGGGTGGCATCCGGCGGACGCCGTCGGACACCGCTGCCTCACCCGCGGCCTGAGCGATATCGCCGCGATGGGCGGTGAGCCGCTGGCGTTCTTTCTGTCGCTGGCGCTTCCCGCGGACCTGCCGCAGCGCTGGGCCGACCAGTTCGTGAAAGGCATGTTGGCGCTCGCGCAGCGTTTCGGCGTAACCCTGGCGGGAGGCGACACCGCACAGTCGCCCGCCGGGGTGCTGGCTGATATTACGGTCGTGGGCTCGGTTCCGGCAGGTCAGGCGATCCTGCGTTCCGGAGCGCGGCCCGGCGACAGCATTTTTGTGACCGGCGAATTGGGCGCGCCAGTGGCTTTGCTGGAGCAGATGTTTGCCAATCCGGAACGCAAGTTTCGGGCTGCCGCTTTTCCCGCGCATTTCTATCCCGAGCCACGGATCGCGGTTGGGCGGCAACTGCGGACGAAGAAGCTGGCGTCGGCAATGATCGATATCAGTGACGGACTCTCCACCGACCTGAGGCACATCTGCGAATCCAGCGGCGTGGGGGCGACGATCATCGAGCGCGCTCTGCCGATTGCCAGTCTCGGACGGCACGAAGTGGAACGGCGCCACGCTCTGCACGGAGGAGACGAATATCAACTGCTGTTCACCGCGGCTCCGTCGCGGCGACTGGCCAAGGAGATCGCCGGCGTGTTGATTACCCGGATTGGCTACATCAACGAGGGCAACGAAATCGTGATCGAACACGAAAACGGTTATACGACTGAGCTGGAACCCGGAGGGTGGGAGCATTTTTCAACCGCCGGACGGAGAAGCCGCTGATGGCCGCGCGGAACGGCAGCCCCATAAGCGCTATTCTGGCCATCGTTGTTGTTCTGACAGGATCAGTACTTTATTTCCAGTCGAGCTTCAAATCGAAACACGACGGCGCTTCGCGTCTCCTCATCCGCACCGCCCTGGCAGGCAACGCCGCAGCCGGGCAGCACTATTCTCCGTTCGAAAACCTGGAACAGATTGATCGCGAGCGGCTCGATAGCGCACAACACACCGTTGACATCGCGATGTACGCCTTTACCGACCGCTATGTGGCGGAGGAGCTGATTAAGCTGTCCCGGCGCGGCGTGCAGATTCGCCTCTATCGTGACCGCGAGCAGTATGAAGAGGAGCAGCGCAACTCCGGGCAGCGCAATCGTGGAACGACAACCGGGATGCTGCGAGGCGAGCGCGGCATCCAGATCCGCGTAAAGGGAAGCCACGAATTGATGCATCTGAAAGCCTACGTGATTGACGGCTCGCTGCTGCGCGACGGCTCCGCCAACTGGTCTCCCAGCGGGCTCAAGCGGCAAGACAACAATGCGCATTTCACCAGCGACCCCGCACAGGTAGGGGCATTTCGGCAGATTTTCGAGCAGATGTGGAATCGCACCGATAACGAGCGGGTGCAATAACGGACGGCGCGCCGCAGATGGACCAGCCGGCTAGAGCAATTCCACGGTTGGTATACCCCTCGATATCACCGCCGGGCTTGAACTTCACCCCAGCAAACGCTAAAAGCATCGTTTGCCGGGGACCCCGAGCGCCCGGCTTCTGCTTGGGTATACCTTCCGCGCACCCGGCTAAGCCGGAACAGCGTCGGGTTGCGCGATCTCGCGCTCGATCTTGACGGGTTCCTCTAACAGCGTTGCTTTGCCGGCTTCCATAGCGGGGGTGAAGGAACGAAGCACCGTCAGCACTCCATCTTCCACGCTGAGGACCACGTACGAGCAGTTCGTCCAGCAGGCGAGGCTGACATCCTGCTCCGAGGGGTTCGCGGGTTGATCCGGGTGCGAGTGGTAGAAACCGAGAATCTCGAATTGCTGTTCGCGGCCGCAGCGCTGCCACTCGATCAACTCTTGCGGGGCAACCAGGAAGCTTTCCGCGGGCGCAGGGGCGGCGTTGCGGCATGCTTGCGCGCGCAAGGCATGCTTGTCATGGTCACGGCGCCAACCCAGCAGCAGGCCACAACACTGCTTCGGATATTCGCGCTCGGCGTGCTCGCGCATTTTTCGCAACTCTGTTGCCGGAATGATCAGCACCTTGTCACCTGGAGCAGTTTCCTTGTTGGTGTATCCTGACTTCGCCTCCGGGCTCAATGTTATCCCAGCAAACGCCAAAGCGTTCGCCGGATGAACGCCCGGCTGATTCACGGGAAATACCATTCGCCAAACCGCTCTGGACAGACATTCTGTTTCTTTTTTTGTAAAGAAGCAAGCTCCAGTGTGTAAACATTCGAGCAAAGCGATTGCCGTGGACCCGCGCGATGTGCGAAATTTGATGCCGCGGCAGGCAGCGGGTTAATACGATGCGCGTAATCCGGCCAGCCCGTCATGCGCCGGGCGCCTTGTTCGAATTGCGAGGCCCGGCTTACGCATCTGAGCAGGAGACATGGCGAAAACGATTGCTCCACGAACTTTCGACGAAGCAGTGAACTGGCTTCGCTCCCACGATTTTGAACTGCTGGAGGCTCCCGGCACCGCGAATCGCATTTTTCTCAAGAAGTACGAATGCTCCGCCGCCATCGAAAAAACGCAGGATGGCGGGGTAAGAATTTTCGCTTATCCCGGAAACCTCATCAGCGGCGAGATAGCCAAGCTGGTTGACCGCGGCTACCAGAAGTTTCTGAAAACCTCCAAGGCGGAGATTTCGGCCACCGCCGAGCATTTGAAGGCTCTGCATAGCTTCAGCGAGGAACTGAAAGAAGCCATCGGGGCGACGAGTCTTTACAATGAGTCGCTCGGGTCGGTGAGCGAGGCGTATACCTATGATCGCGTCAAAGACCGCGACTTGCCCGATTCCTCCCGGCCCAAGCGCCCCTGGCAACGGAAGCGAGCATCCTCCTAGCGTAGTGCGTCACAGGTCGAGTAACTTAATGGAGATGTCATTCTGAGCCGGAGCGCCGAGCGCCTGGGGCCGGAGCAGCCAAGCTGCGTACCCTTCCACCCCAACAAGCCAACAACGGGCTTGTCGGGGACCCCGGCCCGACGCTGCGTTCGACAAGCAAGACGCTATTCAGGCGGAGGCGAAGAATCTATGTATTTCAGCGCAGGAAAAATGCATAGATCCTTCGCTCCCCCACCCCAACGACGGCAAAAAGCGGCCGCCGCCGGGGACCCCGGCTCGCTCAGGATGACATCCGAAAGAGGGGAAGTCAGCCTGATCACTACCGCTCAGCGCAGCGGGTTTGAGGAACAACTTCAAGCGAGCGTGAATGCAAAATGAAACAGTGTACAAATCATAAACCGGAAGAGTCTATTGCCAGCCATTTCGAGGAAGCGTTGCAATGGCGTCGCCAGTTGCACCGCAACCCACAACCGGCCTGGTTGGAGTTCTACTCCACAGGGTTTGTGGCGGAGAAGCTCTTTGACTGGGGCTACAAACTGCAGTTGGGCAAAGAGATCATTGACGAAAATAAACGGCTTGTCGTGCCTGATGAAGCGACCCTGCAAGCCGAGTATGATCGGGCGCTCAAAGCCGGCATCAAGGAAAAGTTCATTGCGCCGGCCAAAGGCGGCTTTACCGGAGCAGTCGGAATTCTGAAGGGTGCGAAGTCCGGTCCGACGGTCGCGTTCCGCTTTGATATCGATTCGCTTGAGATCCTGGAGTCGAGCGATCCGTCGCACCCGCCCGTGGCGGGAGGATACGTCTCGCAAAACAAGGGCTATGCCCACATGTGCGGGCATGACGCTCATACCGCACTCGGTTTGCTCATGGCACGCTACTTCGCCGAGAACCAGGACAAGGTCAAGGGCACTATCAAGTTCATCTTTCAGCCAAACGAAGAGAATCTTGGCGGCGCCGCTACGATGGTGCCCATGGGGGTCGTCGACGATGTGGACTACCTGTTCGGCGCGCACGTCGGCATCAATGTGAAAGAAACAGGCAAAATCGGCCTGAACGTATTCGATTGGCTGGCGATGAATCGCTTTGAGGTCACCTACACCGGACGCGCCTCGCATGCCGCCGTACGGCCCGATCTCGGCAAGAATGCCTTGCTTGGGGCGTGCGCCGCGATTACCAACCTGTATGCCATCTCCAGACACGGCACCGGTGCGTCGCGCGTCAATGTCGGCGTCATGCAGGCAGGCACGACCTGGAACATCATTCCGGAAAAGGCTTACTTCCGCATGGAGACACGCGGGGTCACCAACGAGGTCAACGAATACATGGTCGGCAGGGCCATGGACGTGCTCCACGGAGCCGCCAAAATGTACGATCTCGGATTGGAGATAAAACCCGCAACCAGTACCGTGGCCGCGCTGAACTCGCCCGAATTGATCGAACTCGGGAATAAAGTGGCAAGTTCGCTGCCTTCGGTGAAAGAAGTTGTGCCCGCCTGTTCAACCAACGGCTCCGAAGACATGTGCGTCTTCATGCAGCGCGTGCAGCAGCGAGGCGGCAAAGCGCTGGAGATTCTGCTGGGGACCCCGATCGGGGGCGGTCACCACAGCAATTGTTTCGACGTGGACGATAAGGTGATGCAGAACGGAGCGGAATTCTTTGCTGCCATGTATGACGCAGTTACGCGATAGGGCTGCAAATAACGTTCGTCCCTTTTAGCACGAACGCGTATACGGATTTCAGATTGAAGATTTCAGATTTCAGATTGGAAGAGCCGGAACGTTTCAAATTGAAGCATTGAAGATGCCTGTGGCCGGAAGCTCGATACCGTCAATCTTCACCCGAAATCTTCAATCTGAAATCTGAAATGTGCTTCTCCAGGTGTTTTCTATTGCTTCGCCAGGGTGCGTTCTGTAAAGTTCACAGCAAGCAAGCACAATTGCATATGCTGGCGACTGCCGGGAGCGCAGGCGGCTTGAAGCAAGTCCTTGTATCAAGGTGTGCTGGAGCGCCTCTCTGATCGCTGTCCACAGCCGGCACTTGTGCCCACTGGCCGCATCTGGCCCAGGGAGAGCACGCATGAGTCAGGCTGCTATTGCCACACCAGCCCCCGCCCAACCAGGCGCGACAAACGTCAGAGATCTGACCTTACACCTTTGGGTTTTTGCGATCGTCTTCGCCACCGAAGCGATTGGCAACATAAGCTTCTCGATTGGGGTCGGCAAACTGGTGCTGTTCCCGATGCTTTATGCGCTGCTGGTTGGCGGAGTTATCAGCATCGCAAACTCGCGCATTCCAAGTGCGGTGCGCGTGGATGAACCGCTGCAATACCGAGCCTCCGCCATGGTCACGATCTCGGTCCTCCTCCTCACGGCGAAGCTGGCGCTGCTGGTAGGGGGTTCTATCCCCAGGCTCCTGCACTCCGGCTGGGCGCTCACCTTCCAGGAACTTGGTCATTTTTTTGGAACCGTGCTGTTTGCGCTGCCGATCGCGCTGCTGCTCGGGGTCAAGCGAGAGGCTGTTGGCGCCACCTTCTCGATCGGGCGTGAGCCCAGTCTGGCAATCATCTCGGAGAAATATGGTCTTGGCTCGCCCGAGGGCCGTGGCGTGCTCGCCGAGTACGTCACCGGCACCGTCGTCGGCGCTATCTTTATCGCGCTGCTGGCCAGCACGGTGAGCAGCCTGGGTATCTTCCATCCGATTGCGCTCGCCATGGGCGCCGGAGTGGGTTCGGCGAGCATGATGGCCGCCGCCGCCGGAGCAATTGCCGCCGGACAACCGGCTGAAGTGGCGAAGGATGTTGCGGCTTTTGCCGCCGCCAGCAACCTGGTCACGACATCGATCGGGACCTATGTCACGCTATTCGTCTCGCTTCCGTTTGCCAACATGGTCTACCGCCGGCTGGAGCCTCTTATCTCTCCCAAGCGCACGCGGGGTAAGATTTCGGTCGAAGCGACGGACCTGGCGCCGGCGGCTCAGGCCCCCGTATCCGTTAACTTAACCTGGGCGCTGAAACTCACGGTGACGTTCGTGGCGGCGGCGGCGACTTTGGTCGGAGGGAATTGGATTACCTACCACACGTTGCCGCAGAGCGCGCTGGTTGGGATGCTGGGAATCGTGGTAGTGGCGCTCATCGGCAATGTTCTGGCTCGTATCATCCCCGTCAAGATCCCAATCGTTTGCTGGGTTTCGCTTGTCGGCATGCTGGCGACGGCGCCGCTCGGCCCCTGGGCCGCTCCGATTGCGGCCGTCACCGCGAAGGTCAACTTTATGGCCCTCACCACGCCGATTCTTGCCTATGCGGGCCTGTCGATCGCCAAAGACCTGCCGGCGTTCAGGCGGCTGGGTTGGCGCATCGTCGTGACCTCGTTAACCGCCAACGCAGGGACATTTCTCTTCGCGGCGGCCATTGCTCAGTTCCTGATGGGCAAGTAGGCGTCCGTAACAAGACAGGCTGTACAGCGGCCGCATTCTGCTGGAGCGACCGCTTTATCGAGCGCGCTTCAAGGTTGATGTACCCAGTACTAGCACCGCCGGGCCGTATGTCACCCCAGCAAACGCCAAGCGTTTGCCGGGGACCCCGTATGCCCGGCTTCTTCGCGGGATATACCTTCCGCGAATCCGGTCTCGTGCGGAGAGCGACATGACGAAGGAAGAGTTGAAGCAGTCCGTTTTCGAAGCGATAGACCGCCGGAGCGAAGAAATCGTGGCCATTGGCGAGCAGATCCGCCGCCAGCCCGAGCTCGGGTTTAAGGAAGTGAAGGCGGCCCGCATTGTTGAGGAAACCTTTGGCAAACTCGGACTCAGCCCGCGCACCGGCCTTGCTCTCACCGGCGTCCGCGCCGAACTCGCCGGGGGTGCGGGCGAGGGTCCGACATTCGCCCTGCTGGGTGAACTCGATGCGCTGGTAGTTACCGGCCACCCCGAGGCTGATCCGGAAACCGGTGCTGCCCATGCCTGCGGTCACAACGCCCAGATCGCCGGACTGCTCGGCGCCGCTATGGGTCTTGTCGGCGCCCAGGCGGCCGAGCACCTGGCCGGTCGCGTGGTGCTGTTTGCGGTGCCGGCTGAGGAGTATGTGGACATCGCCTGGCGGGTTAAGCAGGTCCAGGAAGGCCGGCTTGAATTCCTTGGCGGCAAGCCCGAACTACTTCGCCTCGGCCACTTCGACGACGTAAACCTGGCGATGATGATCCACCTGACGCCCCGGCCGGAGGAGGGGAAGGCAGCCGTCCCCGTCTCTAACAATGGCTTCGTCGGCAAGACTGCTCGCTACATTGGCCGTGCCGCCCACGCCGGCGGCATGCCACACATGGGCATCAATGCCCTCTACGCGGCCCATGTCGGCCTCACCGCGATTAATGCCCTGCGCGAGACCTTTCGCGACGAGGACAGCATCCGTGTGCACCCGATCATCACCCATGGCGGCTCGCAGGTAAACGTCATTCCCGCCGAGGTCCGGCTTGAGACCTACGTGCGCGGCAAGACCGTGGAGGCGATTGTCGACGCCGCCCGCAAGGTTGACCGTGCTTTGCGCGCGGGCGCACTCGCCTTGGGGGCCAAGGTTGAGATTGAGACTTGGCCCGGCTACATGCCGATGGCATGCGACCCGACCATGACGACGCACTTCCGCTCCAATGCGGTGCGCTTAATCGGAGAGGAGCACTACGGGGTTATTGGACACCAAACCGGCTCGACGGATATGGGCGACTTATCTCAGGTTATGCCGGTGCTCCACCCATTTGTGGGCGGGGCGCGCGGCACCGGCCACGGCGCAGACTATAAAATCCATGACAAGCCATTGGCCTACGTAACCACGGCTAAGATGCTAGCGGCAATGGCCGTGGACCTCTTGGGAGACGGGGCGCGGCTGGCTCGCGAGGTGATAGCCAAGTCCAAGCCGCCGATGACGCGCGAAGCCTATCTCAGTTTGCAGCGCAGCCTTGGCAGCCGGGAAGTCTACGAGACGTAGTATCGCCCACGCCGAGCTTCATTCAGGATACGCAGGGCACTATATGGCAAACCCCAGCTCGAAAGCTGGGGTCAGTTCTTGGTGAGTTAAGCCCGAAGACGGTTACGACTTAGTTGAGTCAAACCAGAAGAAGATTGAGCCGACTACAAACACTCTGCTTCAGTAGGCTTCGTTTGCGCAAGTTACAACGGTAATACAATAAGGTAATACCCGCCTTGAAAGTCGTTTCCCGAAGGCAGGCGACCACCCCAACATGCGCAACAACGGCGCATGTTGGGAACCCCGGTTCGACTTCGCTCGCCATGACAGTCTGATATGTCAGGATATATCTACTGGGGATCCGGCTTGGCTGGCGTGCCGCTGACGCATGGAGGTACCATTTCAGGATGTGCAGTCCGAAATCGATTCAGAGCGGAGATCGCGAGCTGGTGCAGATCGTCGATGCCGCACTGGAGGACTCTGTCCGCAGGAGCGGATCATGGCTGGCGTGCCGTCCCGGCTGCACGCAGTGCTGCATCGGAGTCTTTGCGATCAGCCAACTCGACGCCCTGCGCTTGCAGGAAGGTTTGGCCGAGCTCGAACAGCGCGATCCCGAGCGCGCGCAGAGGGTTCGCCAACGCGCCCAGGCTGCCATGCGCCGTCTCCAGGCTGATTTTCCCGGTGACGCGTCCACGGGTGTAGTTGCCGACGACACGGACGAGTTCGAAGAGTTTGCCAACGATGAGCCCTGTCCGGTGCTGGACCCCGAGACTGGCAGGTGCGACCTGTACGCGGCGCGTCCGATGACCTGCCGGGTTTTCGGGCCTCCGGTGCGTTCCGAAGGCGGGCTTGGCGTTTGCGAACTATGCTTTCAGGGCGCAACGCCGGAGCAGATTGCCGCCTGCGAGCTTCACGCCGATACGGATCAGTTGGAGACAAAGCTCCTCAAGCGCTTGCAACGCAGCACGGGAAGGCGCGGTAACACCATCGTCGCCTTCGCACTGGGGCGCTGATCCTTCAAGCAGCAACTCTTCCGCAGAGTTCTTCGCCGCCGGGCGTTCGGTTGCAGTTGCAATTGGGTAATCGATGAAAACTTGCCAGGGCGAGCGCGCCTCACGCCTATGCCGCCTGATTTTGCCTGCTCTCTTGCTTGGGTTGCGCGTGAACGCTACCGCCTTCGGTGGAGATTTTTGCCGCGGCAATTTGCAGCAGCAGCATGGCAGAGGCGCGATTCTAGTTGTTCGTAAACCGGACAATGCTCGAAAACTCTTCCTCATTCATGCCATTCTGCCGCAGAGACAGCTCCACCGGACCCGGCAGCGCGTGCGCCAACTCGATCGAATGCAGCCACAACTGACGTTCGCAGGCGGCGAGGATCGGCGATTGGGCCATCTGCTTCCAAAGCTGCCAGTGCTGATTCAGGAAGGCGGGCCAGGCAGCCAGCGCGCGGAACTCCAGCGGCACCACGCCTAGGCCGTAATGCCGGCGGGTCTCGGCGAAGATATTTTTTGTTCCCGGATCAGCGGTTTCTTCTTCGACCAGCATGGGCGCGAAGCTGAATGGCGGCGGGGAGCCTTCTTCGCGGGAAACGAAATGTTGACCGATAGGATTTTCGAGAGCCTCGGCCGCCAGTGACAGCAGCAACAGCAACGCTCCGTCCTGGTAGTGAAATAGTTCCACTGTGGCGGCAAGTTCCGTCGGCCCGGCAAGACCGAAGCTGTCCGAAGCCGCGGGAATCTCGAAGTAATTATGCATGCGGGTATACGCATCGGCGCGCAGCCGCTGTGCGGCATTCATGAATGTGCGGGTGCGCACGACCGGCTTCACCGCCTCCCACAACTGCGGCAGAAACGCTCCGCTGGCGGCACACATTTGAAAAAACAAGGGGACTTGTGGGAGGCTTAAGGTCGACTTGATGTCGTTGTACACTTCACCGATGCTCTCGTTCGCCTCGGACTCGCGAATGACGTGCATACGATTGGGCCGTTTCCAAGTCATGCTTCTTTTGATGGCGGAGAAGGACGGCAGAGATGTAAATCCGAATTGTTACGGAAGCTCTTGGTGCTTCGATTCAGCTAAGGTTTGTGGCGTTAGGCACGAGGTCAATATTCATCAATTCGTAATCAACGGGAATCTTTGTAGCGGGACAATCGATGCGTGATTTTGAAGTTCTGTTCGATCATGGCGAGCGTTCCGAGCTGGCAGACCCGGTTTATGCCGCCTACGGCGAGCTCGGGTTTCCGCCGGCTCCGCCGGATCGCCCCTGGATTTTCGCCAACTTCGTGCAGACTTTGGACGGAATCGTCTCGCTGCTGGGCGCCGAGGCCTCCGGCTCGGATATTTCGCAATCGCCCGAAGACCGCTGGCTGATGGATCTGCTGCGCGCGCATGCCGATGCCGTACTGATAGGAATGGGTACACTCCGAGCCGAAACCGGGCTGGGCCGGCCGGGGCCGCGAGGTCCCGTGTTCCGCATCGTCGATCCGGCGATCCGCGAATTGCGGGAGAAATTGCGCCGCGGGCCGGAACGAAATATCTTTCTCACAGGCTCAAGCGATATCCAGTTTGACCGCTATGCTGCCTTCGACGGCAGCAGCGTCGAACCTTTTCTGCTGACTACGTCCGGCGCCGCCGAAAAACTCGCTTCGCAACTGCGACAATCACCCCAGGTCCGCGTGATAGCCTGCGGAGAAGGGCAGCGCGTCGATTTAAAGCAAGCTGTATGCCTGCTTCGGCGCCAATTCGGCATCCGCTATTTGCTCTGTGAAGGCGGACCCGCTATGTACTCGAACATGCTCGAGCTGGATCTGATCGACGAGAAGTTCCTGACGGTTTCGCCGATCGAAGTGGGATTGCACACGCCGCAGCCGGAAGGTTCCCGGGCTCCCTTGCAGATCCGGCCCACCGCCTTTAGCGGCGGACTCTCAAAAGAGAACGCTGTGCACTGGAAATGGCTGAGTTGCCGCAAGGTTGAGGATCATCAGTTTCACAGGTTCCGCCGCCGAAGAGAAAAACGGTGAACACTACACTGACCCATCGAGGCGAGGCGCGCATATCGCACAGGAGACGACTGGTTTCCAGTCTGAGGCAGTTGACCCGGCTCCACAAGAGTGCCTGGTTGCTGGTCTTGAGCTCCGCGATCTTGCAGGTTCTCGTCTTCCCGAAGCCCGGACTTTATTACCTGAGCTGGGTCTGCCTTGCTCCGCTGATCTACGCCGTCTTACGGGCACGCGAAGCCGATGCGGCGGAGTTGCTCGCCGAAGAAACATTCTCCTATCTTGCTCCCGCATCGGTCGGCCAGGCGTTTCTTCTTGGCTGGGTATGCGGAACCGTCGTTTACCTCGGTAGCTGTTACTGGGTGTTTTCGGTAATGCATTACTACGGAGGCCTGAGCAGGGCCGTCTCCGCCGTATTGCTGCTGCTGTTTTCCCTGTATGTCGGGCTGCACCAAGCGGTCTTCGCCGCGCTGGTTGCCTGGGCTGCGCGCGCTCGCGCGGGTTATAGCCGCCGAGCCCTGTTTCTGGCTCCGTTCCTGTGGGTCGCGGTCGAACTGCTCAGAACTTATCTGGTCGGTTTTCCCTGGGACCTGCTGGGGACCACTCAGGTCGCGAACACCGCGCTTTCGCGAATCGCCACCCTGACCGGGGTCTATGGATTGTCATTTGAAATCGCGCTGGTGAACGCCGCTTTCGCGGCCGCTTTCCTGGTGCGTCCTCCGCGCCGCCGGCTCATGCTGGCGGCCACTCTGGCAACCGCCGTTTTTCTGCAACTTACCCAGTACATCGAACTCGACCGCCTTCCGGTCGATAGCCATGCGCTTCTGGTGCAGCAGAATGTTCCGATCCGCGAAAGCTGGCAATCGGCGGAGTACATTGGCCTCCTCCAGTCGCTCGACGCTATCAGCACGATTCCGCCGGGCTCCGCAAAGGTAAACCTCGTTGTTTGGCCGGAGTCGCCGGCCCCATTTTTCCTGAATGATGACCGATTCGTCTCGACGATTTCGGCGATTGCCCGGCGGACGAATGACTTTGTCGTAGCCGGCAGTCTAGGAGTGCGCCCGGCCGCCGGCGGCGAGAACCTGTTGTACAACTCCGCCGCTCTCGTCAACCCTCAAGGACAGATCGCGGCCCGCTACGACAAGGTACATCTGGTGCCTTTTGGGGAGTACATCCCTTTGCAGCGGCTGTTGAGCTTCGCGCAATCGCTCACGCGTGAGGTGGGCACGTTTGCACGTGGCAGCGACCGCTGGCCGCTCGATGCGGGCGCGGCGAAACTGGGCGTGTTCATCTGTTATGAGTCGGTGTTCCCGGGAGAGGTGCGTCAGTTTGCCGATCATGGCGCCCAGGTATTCGTCAACATCTCCAACGATGGCTGGTTTGGCAACTCCGGGGCACCCGAGCAACACCTGAACGTGGCACGCATGCGCGCCATCGAGAACGAGCGCTGGCTGCTGCGCGCTACGAACACGGGAATTACCGCTTCCATCGATCCGTTTGGCCGCGTGGTGGCGCAAGCTCCCACGGGCACGCGAACCACGCTGCTTGCTCCCTATTCTCTGCGCGCCGAGACCACCTTCTACACCCGATACGGCGATTGGTTCCCTTGTCTGTGTGCGATAATTTCCCTGGTCGGGTTGCTGTTCCGCAGGCGTTTGGGCGCCCACATGACGCAACCCCAGCCAGTGTAGCGAAGGCTGCAATCACCGAAGCCGTGGTGAACGCGGAATGCACTAATTTCTAAACTGCTCTAGAGCAGTGGGAGGGTTGGTGTATTCCAAAAACGACTATTCCAGGGTGTCACCCTGAGGAGCGTCCGTGAGGACGCGACGTGAGGGTCCATGTATTTGCTTTTTCCGGCCTTCGGATGATGATCGGTGAAATGCATAGATCGTCACGTCGGTTCGCAAAAGCGGCGAACCTCCTCACGATGACAACTCGCAGCGAAGGATAGACTAATTTCTAAATTGTTCTAGGAGCCATAACATAGCATGCTTGATGAACTCGAACAGCAATACGCTGCCCTGAAGGGGAAGGTCCGCGAGCTTCGGGAGTATCTTTGACCCGCCCAGATTGCAAGGGCAGCTCGCCGAATTGGAAAAGCTGGTTGCAGATCCAAACTTCTGGTCCGATTCTGAAAAATCTCAGAAGGTAATGCGTGAGCGCAAACGCCTGGAAGACGCGCTTGCAACCGACGGCGATCTGGCGCGACGTAGCGGGGACATCTCCGCCTACTTCGAGCTGGCCCGCGAAGGCGAGCGCGTTGAGGAAGACCTGAAGCGCGAGTTGGATTCCTTGCGCGAGACCGTCGAACGCCTGGAAACCGAGACGCTGCTTTCGGGCGAAACCGACCGCAATAACGCCATCGTGACCATCCATCCCGGCGCCGGCGGCACCGAATCGCAGGACTGGGCCGAGATGCTGATGCGCATGTACCTGCGCTGGTGCGAGCGTCACCGCTTCGAGACCGTGCTGAACGACTATCAGCCGGGCGAAGAGGCAGGCATCAAGTCCGCCACCTTCAGTGTCGGCGGGGAGTTCGCCTACGGCCTGCTCAGCGGCGAGATCGGAGTACACCGCCTGGTGCGCATCTCGCCATTCGATCAGGCCAAGCGGCGGCACACCTCCTTCGCCAGCGTCTTTGTCTCGCCGGAAATCGACGAGAACATTGACATCGTGATCAAGCCGGAAGACGTGCGCATTGACACTTACCGCTCCGGCGGCGCCGGCGGCCAGCACGTCAACACCACCGACTCGGCCGTGCGTATCGTCCACATTCCGACCGGGATCGTGGTGAGCTGCCAGAACGAGCGCTCGCAGCACAAGAATCGCGAACGGGGTTTCAAGATTCTGCGCTCGAAGCTGTACGAATTCGAGCTGGAAAAGAAGCGCGAGACTTCGAGGCTGATCGAAGACTCCAAGCTCGACATCGATTTTGGCTCACAGATCCGGTCTTACGTCTTGCAGCCCTATCGCATGGTGAAGGATCATCGCACGAAGTTCGAGGTCGGCGATGTCGATCGTGTTCTCGATGGCGACATCGAAGGGTTCATCCGCGCCTACCTGCTCATGAGGCGCGCCGAACAGAAGGTGTAAATGCCGCCGGCCCGCCCGCGAGTCCGCGAGTTTGCCGGACGGTTGGAGCTGAGAAAGTGGCGAAAAGCGAACTGAAGAATCCTCTTTCGACGAGGTTCGACCGGGCGCTTCAACTGGCGCACGATTTGCATCGCCGTCAGCCGCGCAAGAAGTCGGATGTGCCTTACATCGCGCATCTGCTGGCGGTGACCGCCATTGTGCTGGAGAATGGCGGCGACGAGGATACCGCCATCGCGGCGCTGCTGCATGATGCGGTCGAAGATCAGGGCGGACAACCGACACTGGACAGGATTCGCCGCGAGTTCGGCGAAAGAGTTGCCCGCATTGTCTACGAGTGCAGCGATGCCGATGGCGAGCCCAAGCCGCCTTGGCGCTTCCGCAAGGAGCAATACCTGCAGGCGCTTCCGCACAAGTCGATGGAGGCCCTGCTGGTTTCCTTCGGCGACAAAATTCACAATTGCCGCTCCATCATGCGCGACCTGCGCCGGGATGGAGCGCCGGTTTGGAACCGCTTCGAAGGCCGGCGGGACGGCACCCTTTGGTACTACCGGGAACTGCTTGAGAAGTTGCCCCGGGAGCCGTATGCTTCGCTGTACGATGAATTCGCCGCCACTGTGCGCAGCTTGAACGAAGTGGCGGAATCGTGTTGACATGCCGAGTCTTCTCGACCTCATTCTCAGCTCGTCCGCGCCGCCTGCGGTCATGCGCAATGCCGCTTGCGGCAAGCTGAACGTCCCTCCGATGGCGCGCCTGGAAATCCTGGTCCATCTCGCATCGCATCCCGAACTGGGCGAACAGGCGCGGAGGTCATTGCAGGCGTGGGACGAACAGGAATTGGCCGTCATCTGCGGCGCAGCGGACACCCCCGCGAGTGTGGCCGAGTTCTTCTTCCGCTCAGGCACGGAGCGGAAGCCGATTATTGCCGCCCTGCTGCGGAACCCGGCGGTTACCGAACCGGTGGTGACGCAATTTGCCGAGAAGGCTGCTTCCGAGATGATTCCAGGGATCATCTTTGCCGCCATCGATCGGCGCAGCCGGTCGCTCCTGGTTTCGCTGGGGAGCAATCGTAATTCCTTGGCCTTCCGGCACGAGATCGAAGAAGCCCTTCACGAGGTCGAGCAAAGTTCCGATGAAGAAGCCGAGGCGCTTGCGCGCTTCCAGCAGGAGCACGCCGACGAAATTGCCGCCAACCAGCACGTGCCGTTCGAGCTGACGGTTGTTTCTTCCGATGAGAAAGACGAACTCGCCGAGCTGCTTCCCTTGGTTAAGGGCGACCCGTCAACCGTGATTGACCAGAAGGTGATTAAGCCGGAGCAGCGCGAGCAGCTTTCCACGCTGCAAAAAATCGCCTCTCTCAGCGTGAATGAGCGCGTGCAACTAGCCATGCGCGGCTCCCGCGAGGAGCGCATGATCCTGATTCGTGACGGCGTTCGCGTGGTGGCGGTAGCCGTGCTGGAGTCCCCCAAGGTGAGTGAACAAGAGATGGAGTCATTCGCCAACATGAAGAATGTGCAGGAAGTTGTGCTGCGCGGCATCGCCCACCGGCGCCGCTTCATGAAGGTTTACGGAGTTGTCAAAGCACTCGCTTCCAATCCGCGCACTCCGCTTGAAGTCGCTCTACCGCTGGTCAAGAGCCTGCTGCTGGTCGATTTGAAGAACCTGATCAAGAACCGCAGCGCCCCCGACATGGTGCGCCGCATCGCCACAAAGTCGTTTTTGGAAAAGAGCAAGACTCATAACAAATGACGCCGCGATAGCGATTCCGTTATTGGTGTGTCCGAGAATCCCGAACGGAATGTCATGGCGGCCGGAGCGGTGCGAGCTGCGTATCCCGGCATTACATTCGAGAAGCAAGAAGCTGTTCGGGCGCTCGCCATGACAGTCTAATATCTCGGGGGATGTACCCACTGGAAAACTGCCTTCATGCCAAACGACACCGATCGCATCACCCAATTACTGCAGCAGGCCAAAACCATAGCCGTCGTCGGGCTCAGCGACAACCCGATGAGAACCAGCTACGACGTTTCCGAGTACATGCAGCGCCAGGGATACCACATCATTCCCGTCAATCCCGCGATTGCCAGCGCGCTGGGCGAGAAATCCTATCCCGCCCTGAGCGATGTCCCCGGAAAGATCGACATTGTCAATGTCTTTCGACGCTCCGTTTTCGTGCCCGATATAGTCGATGAAGTGATCCGGCTGAAGCTGCCGGCGCTCTGGTTGCAGGAAGGCGTAGTAGACGAAGAGGCAGCGGAAAAAGCGCGGCAGACGGGGATTTTCGTCGTGATGGACCGCTGCATCCTGAAGGAGCACAGGGCGCGGAAGCGGTAGCGCTATCCCTCGCAATGCTCATGGCGGCGATTGCATTGGTGGCCCACTCAACGCGGTTTTCGTTGAGTGGGGTAGTTCAGGAAGTGGAAAACACAATGCATCGCTGCGATCGTGCAAGCGGAAGAACTGCCCCACTCAAGCCAACAGAAGGCTTGAATGGGCCACCAGCCAAGGCGATGGCAAGGCCTGTTCTTGGCACGTACCCAAAAGCTATGGGTGGCCCACCCTAGCTTTTGTTGCTAGGGTGGGGTAGTTGATATTGGTGCAAGCACGTAGCGAATTCCGTAGGATAATTGGCTTCGTGGTGCGTGTTTCCCGCGTGCTCTCGGGCATAAAAGCCCCACCCAACGAAAACCGCGTTGGGTGCGCCACACGCCGATTCAAGGGAGATCGGAGTCACTAACTGGCGTGAAATCGCCTTATCGACAGTTTCACTCCTGCCGTTTGCGCCGCGCCGCCTCGCGTCTCTCGCGCAGCATCTGCATGCGCTCCTGAATTCGCTTTTCGACGCCTTCGCCGGTTGGATGGTAGTAGACGCGGTTTTTCAGATTGTCCGGCAGGCACTGCATATCGGCGACTTTGTCATCCAGGTTGTGCGCGTACTGATAGCCGTCGCCATAGCCAAGGTTTTTCATCAGGCTTGTCGGAGCGTTGCGCAGGTGCAGCGGCACAGGCTCGGCGGCTGTCTCCGCAACATCGCGCTGCACATTCTGGTAGGCCGTGTACAGCGCATTCGACTTCGGCGCCAGCGCCAGGTAGACGGCGGCCTCGGCCAGCGCCAGGTTTCCTTCGGGCATGCCGATGAAATCGACGGCGTCGCGGGCCGCCACCGCGAGTTCGAGTGCGTGCGGGTCGGCCAGTCCGATGTCCTCCACCGCCATTCGGACCAGTCGCCGGACGACGAAGAGCGGATCTTCCCCGGCCTCCAGCATGCGCCCCAGCCAGTACAGGGCGGCATCCGGGTCGCTGTTGCGCACGGACTTGTGCAGGGCGGAGATCAGGTTGTAGTGTTCCTCGCCGGCCTTGTCGTAGAGCAGCACGCGCTTCTGCAACGCGCTCTCGACGATGGCGGCGGTGATCACGCCGCCGCTGGCGCCTCCATTGGCTTCCACCGCGAGAGTTGCGGCCACCTCCAGCGCGTTGTAGGCGCTGCGGGCATCACCGCTGGAATAGGCAGCGATGCGCTCCAGTCCCGCAGGCTCCACGGTCAGCCGGAGAAGTCCAAGTCCGCGTTCCGCGTCCGCCAGCGCGCGCTGCATCAGAGCGATGAGCTGCTCCGCGGTGAGCGGATGCAGAACATAGACGCGGCAGCGCGAGAGCAGGGCCGAGATGATTTCGAAAGAGGGATTCTCGGTGGTCGCTCCAATCAGCCGGATGTTTCCTTTTTCCACGTGCGGCAGAAAGGCGTCCTGCTGAGCCTTGTTGAAGCGGTGAATTTCGTCGATGAAGACGATCGTCCGCGTGCCGAAGTTCCGCGCCTTTTCGGCATCGGCCATGACCTGCTTGATCTCCTTGATGCCCGTCAGCACGGCTGAAAACTCGATGAACTCCGCCTGGGTGCGATGGGCGATAATCTGCGCCAGCGTCGTTTTGCCCACACCGGGCGGACCCCAAAAAAGAATCGAACCGGTATCGTCGTGTTCTATCTGCACGCGCAACGGCTTGCCGGGACCGAGGATGTGTTCCTGGCCGGCGAACTCGTCCAGATCGCGTGGCCGCATGCGGTCGGCCAGCGGTCGCGTCCGGTCGACCGGTTCTTGCGGGTTCGGAGTGGCTCGAAAAAGACTCATTCGTCCTGAATCCGTGCGGCTGTCCGGCGTTGCCGGGCTGCTTCGTACAAGATGATGGAGGCCGCGACCCCTGCGTTCAGCGACTCCACTCGCTCCGAGTGTGGAATTGCGATCACCTCGTCGGCTTCGGCAATCAGCTCTTTGGAGATGCCCGCGCCTTCGCTGCCGACAAAGATGCAGCAAGCCTCCGTCAGGTCGGCTTCGTCCAGCGGAATGCCCTTGTGGGAAGACGTGGCCAGGATTCTTGCTCCCTGATCGCGAAGGCTCCGCACCGCCTCCGCCGAGTCCATTTTCACCACCGGCAAACGGAACAGGGAACCGGCCGAAGCGCGGATGACCTTCGGGTTGATGGCGTGGACCGTCCCCTCCATGGTCAAAACCCCGGATGCGCCCATCGCCTCGGCGGAACGGATGATGGTGCCGAGATTCCCGGGGTCCTGCACACCGGCGGCTCCCAGGATCAGTGGATTGTTGCCCAGCAGATCGGCGAAGGCAAAGGTTTTCAGCTTCACCAGGGCAGCCACTCCCTGCGGAGTCTCGGTGGCGACGGCGCTGCGGAAAACCGCGTCCGGCAGCAGCAGCGTGTCGGCGTGCGTGCTGATCTGCGGCAGCAGCCGGTTGGCGCGTTCCCGGGCCGATTGGCTGAAGAAAACAGCCTTGAGGCGCAGCCCGCTGCGCAGGGCCTCCTCCAGCAGACGCACTCCTTCGATGGCACAATAACCGTCTTCGGTGAGCGCAGCCTGGGTAAAGCTGTGCCGAAGCTCCTTGACGAGGACGTTCTCTTTACTGCTAACCTGTCTCAGGCGGTCTTTTAAGCCGTTCATGGGTAAGAGGCGGCGCGAATTTCGCTCCAGCTAGTGCCGGCCTTCACATCATACGCCGGGGGCCCGGCAGACACCTGCGGGCCGGGGTCCCCGGCGCGCGCCGCAGTTGGCGTGTTGGGGCGATTGCCTGCTGCTTGCGGCTGAATGTGCAATGTGCTACTGTTCGCTCGCCCTGGCGGGCCGCTGGAAGAGTCCGGATTGGCGGCCTTTTTGCAAACGGGTTTCCGCCGCAACGCACAAGTGCTTTATGATAATCATCCCGGCGGCTTTTGGCCCGCAAGGGGTTTGCTTTTCAGAGGCGATTTCGAGTTTTCAGTGGCTTGGCGGGGCCCCCAGCAAGCCCTTATTTGGCTTGCTGGGGTGCTAGTTCATCGCACGCAAAGGAAGAGCACGGGTGCATCCCGAAATACTGAAGATCAACGCTCACGAACCCGAGCCGTCGCTGGTTACTTATGCGGCGGAGCATATACGGCAGGGGCAGGTTCTAGGCATGCCCACCGACACGTTTTACGGATTGGCCGCCGATCCGTTCAACCTCCGCGCAGTTGATCGCATTTACGAGATCAAGTCTCGCAACCGCCATAAGCCGCTTTCGCTGTTGATCGAGAGCGTCGAGCAAGCCGAGTACCTCGCCAAACCTCTCCCGGACGAGTTCTATCTCCTGGCCGAAAAATTCTGGCCGGGGCCGCTGACGCTGGTGGTTCCGGCGTCGGCGACGCTGCCGCTCAAGGTCACGGCCAATACCGGCAACATTGCCGTTCGCATTCCCGCATCGGAGATCGCGATTGCCGTCATTCGTGCCGCCGGCGTTCCCGTCACCGCGACCTCCGCCAATTTGCACGGCGCGCCCGAATGCACCAACGCCGAAGCCGTGAGACTGCAATTCGAGGGGGCGCTTCCGATCATTGTCGACGGCGGCCCATCTCCTTTATCGACGCTTTCGACGATCGTCGGCTTGTTCGACTCCGGGCGCCGCTGGAGAATCATGCGCGAGGGAGCCGTCCCCGCCCAGAAAATTGAGGAGATCCTCGGAGACCAATGAGCGCGGAGGCGAGTTCCCGGCCGGCACCGCAATTGCATTCGCATGAGCCGAAAAGCGCTTCCGTCCGCTGGAGGCTGCGGATCGTCTGGGTCATTCTGGGCCTCATCGCCGGCTATTATCTGCTCATCTGTTTCGCCATCGTCTGGCAGTCCCGCCGTGATGAGGCTCAACCGGCCGATGTCATCATTGTCTTCGGCGCGGCGGAATATGCGGGCCGCCCCTCTCCAGTCTTCCGGGCCAGGCTCGACCATGCGATCACACTCTACAGCCGGGGAATAGCTCCGTATCTGATCATCACGGGCGGGTCAGGGCGCGATCCGAAGTTCAGCGAGGGCGGCGTCGGCCGCGATTATCTGTCGGCCCGCGGCATCGGCGAGCGCCATCTGATTGCCGAAACCCAGGGCGGGAGCACCGCCGAATCCGCTGAGCGCGTCGCCGTCATCATGCGCGCCAACAATATGCGCACCTGCGTTGTCGTCAGCGACCCCTATCATCTCTACCGAATCAAGCGGCTGATGCAGCGGCAGGGGATTACGACCTATGCCTCGCCGCGTCCACTTGCCTATCGCGGCCTGTGGTTCAGTGTCAGGCGCGTCATGCGCGAGGCCTTCAGCTATCTGACACAGAGAGTGCGCCCCGCCTGAGGTGGCCTAAGCCGTACCAGAGATACTGTATTCTTCGCTGGGGGTGTCATCGTGAGGAGATTCGCCGCTTTTGCGAACCGACGTGACGATCTATGCATTTCACCGCACGTCACCCGAGGCCGGAAAAAGCAAATACATGGACCCTTACGTCGCGTCCTAACGGACGCTCCTCAGGGCGACACGCTGAAATAATCGTTCTTGGAATACGCCAATCCAAACACCGCTTTAGCATGTCCGCATCGTTTCGCGCGGCTCTCCTGTTTGGCGGAAACGGCTCGGGCATTTACCATCGGACTGCTGACCTAGAACAGATATTTCTTGGAGTCGATGAATGACTTTCGCACCTGGAACCGAAGCGCCCCAATCGGGCATTTATTGGTGCAGTGTCTGCAAGACGCCGGTGCAGTTCAAGGCCGGTGAGCAGCTTCCCACCTGCAAGAACCTGTGCGGCCGTGGCCGATGGGAGTTCGTGAAGGCAGAAGACGCCGGCGAAAAAAAGTGACGCGGAACCGCGACGATTATGAGGCACGCTACCAGCCGCAGTAGCAGGCTGTACCGTAAGTTCGCCTGCTGAGTTCCTTCGCTTCGCTCAGGATTTCGGCAGGCGGCTCAGACGCCGCCTCGCGCCTCAACTTCGCTCGCCATGCTCGCTCAGAATGACACTTCAAAAGGTTATTCCGCGAAACCGGTCCGCGGCAGCAGCGCCACGATCCGCACCGGCGCGCCGGAGCCATTTTCCAACTTCATGGGCAACACCACGGCCATGGCTCCCGCTTGCGGAACCTGCCCGGGATTGGCCACATTCTCCAGGTGATAGACGCCGCGGGAAGCGCAGAACCGATGCACCTCATAGTCTCGTGAAGCACCGAAGTCGACGCTCAGGGTGTCGATCCCGAGTCCAACGGCGCTGCGCGAATCCACCAGCAATCGGGCCGCGTCCAGTGAATATCCCGGGAAGTGCAGAATGCCTTGCGCGTCGGCATTGCGGTAAGCCTCGGGCGTCTTCCAACGCGCCGCCCATCCTGTGTAGGCGACCACGATGGCTCCCGGCGGGATCATGCCACACTGCTCTTCCCACAGCCCGATGTCCTCGTTGCGCAGTCTGTAATCGGCGTTATGCCGGGCTTGCCGGCTGATGTCCAGCACCACCAGCGGGCCCACCAGCCGTTCGGCCGGAATCTGGTCTACCGTGCAGCCTGCTCGCGCCATGTGTGCGGGAGCATCCATGTGCGTCGAAGTGTGTTCATCGAGCGAGATTCTGCGCACGTAGTAGCCTTCGCGGTCATGGCTGGCCACCACCTCCGCCGTTAACGCGCTTGGTGCGCCTTCCCAACTCGGCGCGTCTGCCGAAACCGAATGCGTGAGATCGATGATCGCTCTGAACACAACGGGCTCCGTTCGCTGCGCCGCAGTTTCCTCTTTGGTGCATCCCGACACATCAGACTGTCATGGCGAGCGAAGTCGAGCCACCTTTTGTTCCTACTGTTAAAAAACAAAGGGTGGCTCCACTCCGCTACGCTCCGGTCGCCATGACATCCTCTTGGGAGTCCGGATACAGTTTGGCGGCGCGCGAATTCTCAACCTAACACAATTAGGGGGATCTTTGGACCAAGGCGGGGCAGCCCGGAGTTGCGAAAAAAAGGCGCGATCCGCACCGCGCCTGAAAGTGTCCAATCAGACGGTGCCTCCCCGGGCACCGCTCTTTTCGTGTTGCGACGTGAGCTTACCAGCGTGGGCCGCAGCGGATCAGAAAAGCTGAAAGTGTTCTATTTTCAGAACACCATTTTCAGAACACCAGGGAAGCGATTTGCGGTCTTAGCGGAACAGAAATGCAATCAGGATAGCTACAAAAGCCGAAAAAGCGCCGCTGATAAAGTTGACGGAGTTATTGCCCAAGCGTCCGGGGCGCTCGATGGTCGCGCCCAGGATGCTGTCCAGCAGCATGCCGGCAAATCCCGAGAGGGTTGCCAGCCAGAACCAGCGGGGCAGCAGCAGGTCAACCCATTGGCAGACCGCGCAAACCAGCGCGCTGACAATCAATGCCGCCATGCAGCCGGCAAAACTGATGGCCCCATCCCTGCCGCACTCTACATGCTCCAGGTTCGTCACCAAGTAGGCTTTTCGCGGCGCAAGCACCTGCCCAAGCTCGCTGGAAACCGTATCTGCCGCAGCTTCGGCAATGGCGGCGACGAATCCGGCCAGCAGCACGTGAGACAGCGGACGCCAGAGCAGCAGCGGCACGACGGTCATCGAAGCCGGCCCTAGATTAGCCAGTATCTGGATGCCGGTTCGCCCGCGTTTCCGCTCCGCGGTTCCTCTACGTTGCTTTTGCGCGTAGCCGAAGCGCGTCGCCAGAAACGTCAGCAGGAACAGAACCAGAATGGCCAGGAAGCCCGGCGGGCCCGCCGCCAGAGAGACGAGGACGGTCAGCAGCAGTCCGGTGAAAGCACCGCCGAGAGACACTGCGCGCAAACCCCACGCGCCCAAGGCGAACGCGCTGGTAAAACCCAGAGCGGGAAGCAGCGGCGCGTGCCGCATCAGCAGCCAAAATGGCAGGGCCACCTCGGCGGGCAGAATTGCAGCTCCCATCAAAGCCATTGTGCAGAACGTTTCCGGCGAGATTGCCTCCCGTGCTTGCCTCCGCCCTAGTCCCGTCTAACCAGAGACACCTTGGTTTGGCAGGTCGGAGCGAATTGCCAGCTTGCCTTCGTCTAGGCAACAGCTTCCTTTGCAGCGCATCCTATCAGAACGAGCCAGCCCAGGGCGAGCGAGCATGGGGAATCGCGCCCGGAACCGCGTCCCAAGCCCCCGAATCGCGCCCCCTCTTTGCCCCGGCGTCGGCGGCAAGAGCAGCAGCCCGTTAGGGTCAGTTTAGCGAAAGGTATATCCCATGAGGCCCGGCCCCGGGGATACCCCTACTCTGAAACCGCTCTGGGGCTGACTCGTTTTTCCCTGTACCGCCATCCAGGAGTCTGATTTCATGCCTGCTTCCGTGTGGTCCGGTTATCTCACTTTCGGATTGATTTCCATGCCGGTGCGTCTCTACTCGGGCGCGCGCGGCGCCAGCATCTCCTTTAACATGCTTCATCGCGAAGACCTGAGCCGCGTGAAGCAGCAACTGATCTGCTCGGCCGACAACCAGGTGCTCGACCGCCGGGACATTGTGAAAGGATACGAGTACCGGAAAGGCGAGTACGTCGTCATCGAGCCCGAGGAGATCAAGAAGATCGAGCCTAAAACCGCCAAGGCGATGGAGATCGTTCAATTCGTCAAGGCCTCCGAGATTGACCCGCTGTACCTGGAGTCCTCTTACTACATGACGCCGGAGGAAGGCGGAAAACGCCCCTACGCGTTGTTGTCGCGCGCCATGGCCGACAATAACTATTACGCCATAGCCAAGCTGACCATGCACAACCGCGAATACACAGTCTGTTTGCGTCCCTACCGCGGCGGCCTGTTGCTGCACACGATGTACTACCAGGACGAGGTGCGCGCCATGGAAAGCTTCGGGACCGAGAGCGTCGAGATCCGAGAAGCCGAGCTGAAGATTGCCAATCAACTCATCGAGGCCTTGGCCGACAGCTTCGATCCGACCCGTTTCCACGACACTTTCCAGGAAAATCTCAAAGCGCTCATCAAGGCTCAACTCGAGGGGCGGCAAGTCACGGCGATCGAGACACCCAAGCCGGCTCCCGTGGTCGACCTGATGGCGGCGCTCAAGCAGAGCCTGGCGCAGATGGGGGAGAAGAAGCCGCCCGCCCGGGTCGAACAGATGCAGCGTGCCGGCCAGTCGCATGCCCGTCCGCGCGCCCGCAATCGCCGGAAATCCGCGGCTTAGGGCAAACCCATTGGGCAGCAGCTTCGCTTCCGGTACAATAGCTCTTTCCCGTCTCCCGTCAGTTCAAAATGAGAGTTTCGGGTGGAGTGCGAATGGATTTCCTGCGCAGAGCCGTGGTTGCGACGATTGCATGCTCATGGTTGTTCCTGTCCGGATGCGGCGGCACTTATCGGCCCATTGCCAGCATTGTTCCGCTCGCGGCTGGCGATCCGCAACTGGCTGATGAGGTTGCGGTTTTCAATGTGAATCCGAATACGAGTAATGTTTCGGGTGCCACGGGGGCCTTGAGTGTCTTCAACGTGGCCGGCGACTCCAATGTGGGCAACTACTCGATTGGAGCTAACGATAAGCTGGCGGCGGTGGCTCCTCCGGTAGATCCTCTCGACAGCAGGCTGATCACCTTTGCCGGCAGCAACTCCTTTGTCGCATCCGCCGACACAGAGAGCGATACCGTGACCCTCATCAACACGCTTGTGGGCACACCCACGGTTGTTACGTTGCCCCAGGAGTTCTTTCCCACCTTTATCACGGCAACGGCAACCACGGGTCAGATCCTGGTGAGCCTACAAGCGTCGCCGACCGCAACGACATTCCCGATTTGCGGGGGCACGGGGGCTATCGGCATCATCGATACCAACACGGCTACGCTGACCGGCAATCCAATATGTGCTGGTTCAAAGCCCGGTTTCATCCAGGTAGCGCTGAGCGATTCCAAGGCGTTCATCCTCGATCAGACGGGCAGCGTACGCGTGCTGAATATTGCCGCCGCCACGCTTTCAACCACGCCGTTAGCGGTGGGCACGACTCCGGTATGGGCCACTACCAGCCTGGACGGCAACACGCTTTACGTATTGAATCAGGGGAGCAACAATATTTCGGTGGTCGACGCTGTCGCCGAATCGGTCACGACCCTCTCAATTACGACCGGAACCTTGTCTACTCCCAGTGTCATCATCACGGACCGCAGTTTGAACCGGCTCTACATTTCCAACAAGGGAAACGGCACGGTTTCCGTCCTGGATGCGAGCAACTCCACGCTGCCCGCGTTGAAAATCGTTCCGGTGGGCACCGCGCCTGTCGCCCTGGCCGTTACTCCGGATGGAACCTCTGTCTACGTGGCCAACACCGGGGCAAATGCGGTCAGCGTCATCAACGCCAACAGCTTCAACGTAACCGCCCTGACGCCTATACCTAACACAGTCGATCCGAGCGCGAGAGTTCAGGCCGTGGCGGTTTCCAAAGATGGAACCAAGGCGTTCATTGCGGTGACCGTCACCGGTGATCGAGCGAATGCGAACGGGACGAGTGGGAATGGCATCTACGTCGTGCTGACCAGTACGAATGCGTTCGCGACCAACACCAGCGGCGGCATCCTCAATATCGCGCCTCCGCAGGACTTGAGTTGCGATGCTACCGAAAGCTGTACTGGAGTTCCGTTGCAGCGGCCGGTCCAGATCGTGCCTCGCATATAGTGCCGCGTCCCCAAATGGTCGCGTAATAACCCTTTGAAGTGTCATTCTGAGCGAGCGCAGTGAGCGAAGAATCTGCTTTAGTTTTCAGGTGTGCGAAAAAGCAGATCCTTCGCTCCGCTCAGGATGACACTTTGAAACTTATTCACGGGGCAGCACACTAGGGCCTCCAATAAAAATGGGCGGGAAGGCTCCCGCCCGTTCCCCGAAAACTTTTCATTTACCAGCGCGCTGCGTCCTCCTTGCGGCGGCTGCGATATTGCATGGCGATATTCACGTTGACCTGGCCGGCGTCGGTTTCGAAACGCAAGACGATCGCCTCGGTGTCCTCGGAGCCCTTTAGCCCCTCGTGCGAGGCATGGAACTCCGGCGGATGCACCTTGAACTGGAATCCGCGATCGTTCAGCGTAGTCACGGCGTTGCCGATCACCAGGTTCGCCAATTCGCAGACGGTCTCGCGCACCAGGTCGTCGGAGGCGGGCAGCTCCGCGCCGGCGAGCTGATTGGCCACGCGAAGCGCGGTTTCCGGTTCGACGTCGACGATCACGCGCCCTTCGATTTCGCCGGTGATGGCTACCAGCGCGGCCAGCCCTTGGCGCTCGTATGGATTCTCCTCCATGCTGAGGTCGCTGACCTGGGTCGCGCAGTTCAGTGCTTCGGCCAGCACGGCGTCAGCGGAGTTAATGAAAGGTTGGATGAGCTCCATTTTCATTTAGGCTGATCCTCCGGCTTCGGCCGGGACACTTACACCGCTCGTTCCGTCGTCACCCATTACGTACTTGATCACTTCATACAGCAGCTCCGGCTTCACTGGTTTCTGCACGAAGTGGCGCGCGCCTTTTTGCAGAGCGGCGACGATATTCTCCTGGTAACCCACGGAGGACACCATGATCACGCGCGCCTCCGGATGCTGGCGCACGATTCGTTCCGCCGCCTCGATGCCCTCCATCTGCGGCATGGTAATGTCCATCAGCACGATATCGGGATCGGTGCGGTCGTATTCGGCAATCGCAGTGCAGCCGTCGCCTGCCTCGCCCGCCACGCAGCCGCCGAACAACTCGATGAGGCGGGAAAGGTTTTTTCGCGCGAACACCGAATCGTCGACAACAAGGTAGCGTACCGGTTTGTGGTCACTAACTCTCAGCAGAGCAGGGAACTGTTCCATAGATACCTCGCATCTCGTTGCGGAAACTGCCCGCAAAACTCAACCGTTCATTTCAGACGTGCCGCCTCGTCCCGCGTTGCACTGCGCTAGCAGCATACCCGGTATGGACTCAAGCGGCAAAACTCTGGACGCATGGCCTCGTTCGATGGCGGCGCGTGGCATGCCATAGACCACGCAGCTTTCCTCGTTCTGGGCGATCGTCGTTCCTCCGTGCGCTTTCACTTCTCCCATCCCATCGGCTCCGTCTTCTCCCATTCCGGTCATCAGCACCGCCACGCCGTCAGGTCCGAACTCTTGTGCCAGCGAACGGAACAGAACGTCCACGGAAGGCCTGTGTCCTCTCACCGCCGCTTCATCGGTCAGTACAGCGATATTGCCAAGCGGCATGCGGCGGATCTTGATATGGCGGTTACCAGGACAGATCAAAACCCGGCCCGCGAGCAGCAAGTCTCCGGACTGCGCTTCCTTCACTTGGAGAGCGCTGGTTTCGTCGAGCCTTCGCGCCAGCGGCTCCGTGAATCCTTCCGGCATGTGCTGTACCACCAGCACCGCCGCCGGAAACTCCGGGGGCAACTGGGACAGCAGGTATCGCAGCGCGTTGGGCCCGCCGGTTGAAAGGCCAATTGCGACCGCCTGCTCCGCAATCCTGTGCTCCAACTTCGTTTTCTGCACCGGCATCGCGGCCTCGGCTACCGCCGGTCTGATCCTCCCGCTGGCGGCGGCGACTCGAATCTTGGTGCTCAGCTCCTTGGCAATGTCCTCCAACTGCGCCGAAAGGGCGTCCTTCGGTTTGGCGACAAAGTCGAACGCGCCGATACTCAGCGCCCGGAACGTCGCCGCCGCTCCGGTCTTGGTATGAGCGCTGACGATAATCACCGGCAGACCGTAGCGCTTCATGATCTCGCGCAGCGTCTCCATTCCGTCCATGCGCGGCATCTCCAGGTCCAGCGTGACCACGTCGGGCCGAAGATCTCCGATCTTCTTCAGGGCAAACTGCCCGTCCATCGCCGTTCCCACAACCTGGATCATGTTGTCCCTCTCCAGGATTTGCGGAATCAGCTTTCGCATCAACGCCGAATCATCCACCACTAGAACCTTGATCATCTGCCCTTATGCGTTTGCCGCTTGCGCTCTTCCTGAGATTTGCTTTCGCCGCAGCCGGTCGACCACCGCCGCCAGATTCAGAATCAGAACGACCCGTCCGTCGCCAAGCACCGAAGCGCCGCCGACCAGATCCGTCGCCACCAGGTGGTCTTCCAAAGCCTTGATGACCAACTCTTCTTCACCCACCACTCTTTCCACCACCAGCCCGAACTTATGTTCCCCTACCAACACCACAATTACGAAGCTCTTGCCGCGAGGCTTGGCCGCTGCCGGATCAACCACCAGATGCGGCGCCGGCGCTTGACGGCCTGAAGGTTCGCCGATCCGGATCAGCGGAACCGCCTCCTCCCGGATGCGCAGCACCTCGCGTCCTTCGACCATGTGGATGTCGCCGGTAGCAGCGCGAGTGATTTCCAGCACCGTTCCCAGGGGCACCGCGTAGAGCCGGTTCGCGGTGTTAAACAGCAACGCCTTGATGATTGCCAGCGTCAACGGCAACCGCAACCTGAAGGTGGTTCCGACCCCGCTTTGGGTGTGGATGGAGATGGAGCCCTTCAGCCGGTTGATGACTGCTCTCACGATGTCCATGCCGACGCCGCGCCCGGAAATCTCGGTGACTTGCGCGGCAGTGCTGACGCTGGGCTCGAAGATCAGGCTCACCGCCTCATGTTCGGTCAGTTGCGCCGCCTGCTCCGGACTGATGACGCCCCTCTGCACTGCTTTGGCTACCACTCCCGCTTGATCAATGCCGGCGCCGTCGTCGGATACCTCGATGACAATCTGGTTGCCCTGGTGATAGGCGTCCAGCCGAATGGTTCCGCGCGCGGGTTTGCCTGCCTGCTGCCGGGTTTCCGGGTCCTCGATGCCGTGGTCGACCGCGTTTCGCACCAGATGCGTCAGTGGTTCGGCGAGTGCGTCCAGGATGCTCTTGTCCAAATCCGTGTTCTCGCCCTGCAAAATCAGTTGCACATCCTTGTTCGCGGACTTGGCTAAATCGCGAACCGTCCGGGGAAAACGCCGGAACAGTTGCTCGACCGGCACCATGCGGATCTTCATCACCGAGCGTTGCAGCTTGTACATTACCTGCGATTGTTTTGCCAGCGCGTCGGCAAAGCGTGCGCGGACCGGGTCCTTGCCGAACTTTTTCGTGAAATCCACGAGAATCTGTTGCAGCGTGGATCTGGCTATGATGAGTTCTCCCACCAGGTCGAGCACGGTATCGATGCGTTCGGCATCAACGCGGAGCAGGTTCTCGGTCGCGGGCAAAGAGCGCTCCGCTTTCGGCTGCTCGGGCTTGGCTTCCATCGGAGAGGGCGTTGGCGCCGGCTCCGACTCGGGCTCGACGCCCTCCAGGACTCCGGAAAGGAACTCGCCATTGGCTTGGCCGATCACGGCCGTTACGTCGTTTTTGACCGCCCGCTCTGCCGCAGGGCCGTAGGGCTCGACGTACGCCGCGCTTACAATTCCCGGCACGTGGCACTTGCGCCGCACGTGCTCGGCTGATTGCGCCGTTGCCAGCACGGCCTCCACCATCTCGGTCGGCTCCGTGCTGTCGATCTCCGGGCGTGCCGCCAGCAGGGTGCCCGATTGCCGCAGCACTCGCCAAATCACTTGCAAGGCCGCCGCCGGCATCGCGCACTTCGGGTCGATGACGAGGCCGACGTTCACTACGCCGCAATCCGGCGCGGCGGTTTTGGCGATCACCAGGCGCTCGTACTCGTTCCACTCAAATACCGGCACGGGCAGAGCCGGGCCGCTCGATTCGGCGTGGATGACGCGCTGCATCATGGCGCGAAGGACATCGCCTGAAGGCGGCTGCATACCGCTCATGTAAGCCGAGAGAAATGCCTCGAATTCATCGGCGGCGCTCAGCACAAGCTCGGCGAGGGCCACGCCGGATCGGCCCGCGATCTCGGGGGTCAACACATCTTCCAGGGCGTGCGCCAGTTCGCTCAGTTCGCGGTAGCCGCATGCCGCCGAATCACCCTTCAAGGTATGAACCGTGCGCCTGATGTCACGCACGATCTCCGCGTCGGCGGGCGCCTTTTCCAGGCGGAGACCTTCCTCGTTCAGCGCTTGCAGCAACTCCTGGGCGCTTTCAAAGAAGATGGCTCGCAATTCGTTTGCCCGCTCTTCGGAGAAAAAGCTCATGCCTTTGCCTCCAGACGCTTGTAGGCGGTTCCGTTGTTTTCGTGAATCATCTGAAACTGATCGGTCAGTCCGAAGAGGCTTTCGGCATGTCCGACGAACAGGTATCCCTCCGGGTTCAAGCAGCGCCAGAACTTCTGGATCAGCCGTTTCTGTTCCGCCTCATCGAAGTAGATCATCACGTTGCGGCAGAAGATGATGTCGTTGTGCTGGGGCAGGAACTCGGTCTTCAAGTTGTGAAAATCGAATTGCACAATTTCCTTCATCGGGCGCTTCACGGAATAGCGGTCGCCGCACTTGTCGAAATAACGAAGCCGGTAGTTGTAGTCAACCGCATCCATCTGGTGCTCGGAGTAGACGGCCTCTTGCGCCGTCCGCAGCACCGAGTAGCTGATATCGGAGGCGAGGATTTCGACCCGCCACGGCGGCGGGATCAACGGCTTGGTGGCCGGCATATCAAACGGCAGCGGATTGCGCAAATAGTAGTAAGCCAGCGCGTCGCAAATCAGCATCGCCAGCGTGTACGGCTCCTGACCCGTGGAGCATCCGGCGCTCCACAAGCGTAATGTCCAGTCTCGCCGCGCCTGCTTGTGTTGCAGCGCTTTTTCCAGGATGACTTTGTGAAACAGCTCCAGTTGCGGCCGGTTGCGAAAGAAGCTGGTTTCGTTAACCGTGAGGTGCTCCAGCAACGCGTTGAACTCGGACTTTCCGTCGCGGCTGGTCAGCAAGCGGTAGTAGCTGTAAAACGTGTCCAGTCCGCAGGTGCGCATGCGCCGTTGCAGCCTGTCATGCAGGAAGTGCGCGCGGCGTTCGTCAAAATACATGCCGCATTCCTGGTAAATCAGGCTTTGCAGTAACTTCAGTTCCGGTTCGGTTAACTCGATTTGGCCTGCACTCGCCATAACAGTTCCGCGTCCGCGGCAATCCTTTCGCTAAGCAGCGCCCGTCGGCTGCAAGTCGGTGAGTTCGCTCAGGCGGCCCAGTTCGCCGTGGTTCAGTAGCTTTTCCACGTCCACCAGGATGATCAGCTTGCCGCTTCGCTTTCCCAGTCCCGTCACGTAACTCAGATCGTTTTCCTGCAACAGTTCCGGTGGGGGTTCGATGTCGCCGTTGGCCATCTTGAGCACCTCGCTGGCGGCATCGACAATCAGACCGACGAGGCGGCCCTCCAACTCGGCCACGAGTATGCGGTTTCTCTTGTCAACCTTGATCCCGGGTTCACGGAAGCGCTTGCGCAGGTCGATCACCGGAATGATCCGCCCGCGCAAATTAATGACGCCTTCGACGTAGTCGGGAGCCTCGGGAACAGCCGTGATTTCCATCATGCGGACGATTTCCCGCACCAGGCCAATCGGTACGCCGAAAGTCTCCCGGCCAATGCGGAATCCGACCAATTGAATTTCCTTGCCCATAGGTGACCTCTCTAGGCGCTTGCCGCCGCCAGTTTCTTGCCGCCACGCACACGCTCCAGGCTCTTTGCCGTGTGCGCCTCGAAGTCGATCACGAACCGGTCCATCGACTCCAGCATAGAGCGCGCCATTTTCGACATCTGCTCTGCTGAGGCGGCCAGTTCCGTGGAGCCGGACGTCGAGTGCTGCACCAGCTCGCGCATGCGCTCCATTGCGCGAACCACTGCCTGCGCTCCTCCCGCCTGTTCCTCCACGGCGGAAGAGATTTCGTGCGTAATCTCATTCAGCCGCGTCGTTGACTTGGCAATCAGGGTCGAGCCGTGCGACTGTTCGTTAGTCGCCGCGCCGATCTCCTGCGCGAACTTGTAAACCTCCGTTACCACGTTGGAGATTCGGCGCAGCGCCAGGGTCAGATCGTCGCCCAGGCTGATTCCTTCGTTCACGATCGACGTGCTCTTGTTCATGTTGTCGACCGCTTTTCTCGCTTCCTTCTGAATGCGGGCGATCAGTTCGGAAATCTCCTTGGTCGATTCCGCCGACTTCTCGGCCAGCTTACGGACCTCGTCCGCCACCACCGCAAACCCCAGGCCGTGTTCGCCCGCCCGCGCCGCTTCGATGGCGGCGTTCAGCGCCAGCAGGTTGGTCTGTTCGGAGATGTCGTCGATGACCTCGATGATTTTTCCGATCTCGTCCGCTCGTTGCCCCAGGGTGCCGATGATTTCCGCCGAAGAGCCGATCGAATCGTTGATGCGGGTGAGGCCCTCGGTTGCCTTCTGCATGGTTATGAATCCACTCTGCGCTTCTTCGCGCGAGCGGTTGGAGATGTCCAGCAGAACCTTGGCCGTGTCGGCTACGCGCTGGATGCTGGCTACCATCTGGTCGATCGAAGCCGAGGTCTCGCTGACGTCGGAGGCCTGCATCTGCGTATTCTTGACCATGTTCTGCACGTTCACGCTCATCTCGTGCATCGTGCTGCTGACTTCGTCGATGGCCGACGCGGACTGCACGCTGATTTTGGCGGACTCCTCGGACGCATCGGCGACCTGGTTGGAACCGGCCGCCACCTGTGCCGCGGCATCTCGCATCGAATTCACCATGGAACGTAGCCCCTGCGTCATCTTGGCAAAGGCAAGCGCCAGCGTGTCTTGGTTGGAGCGGGGCTGTATCGCCACCGACAGGTCGCCGCCGGCAATCGCCTCGGAAACCGTCGCCATCTCCTTCAGGTACTCGATCAATTCCCGGTACGACTGGGCTAGCTGGCCGATCTCGTCCGTGGAGGACTTCAGTTCAATCGACTGCTTCAAATCTCCCGTTTCGCTGATTTTGCGGGCCACTTGGTTGAGCTCGCCCAGGGGTTCGCTGATCGATTTTGACGTTTTATATGCAATAAACACGCCCAGAGCAAGAGCCAACGGAGCAACCAGCCAAGCGAACAAAGACGTGCTCAAGGCGGTGACATCGTCCATCTGCTTGCGGTCCTGCACGTGGCGTTCGTTCGCTGCTTTTATCTTGTCGACGATCTCAGCCGAGCTCGTGACCCACAATTGTGGATCCGTTTGCAGGTAGGCAGCCTTCAATTGGTCCATGCTCTGGCCGCCGGAATCGACGAGCCGCCGCTGTTCCACCATTTTGCCTACGACGTTGTCGTTCCACTCACGCTCAGCCTGTTCCAGCTTTGAAAGCAGCGCCCGGTCTTCCTCAATGAGAGTCTTTGCTTTGGCCTGCCGAAGCGCCTCCGCCAAGCTGTTCTGATCGGCGTGCAGCTTATCGAGTTCGCGCGTATCACCCGTCAGCAGGTAATTGCTCAAGGCAAACCGGCTCTGCATGATTTGGAAGCGGGCGATGCCGGCTATCTGCGACTGCTCCAGCGCGCTGATGGCCGCCGTCTTGGTGGATCGTTCGCGTGATGTGGTAATCATGCTGACGGCGAACGCTACCACCATGATCGCAAGGATCAGACAGAAGTTGATCATCAGCTTTTTACGAATCGTAACCCTCATATTCCGTTCTCCAAGCACGCTGTACTGTGGCCGACGTCTTTGAGTGCTCAGTTTCCGCAAACCGAAACGCCCAACTTCCGGAAAATTGCCACAACCGCGCTTCCAATTCGCCCGGCAAATTTAATCCAGGCTCCGCCGGCAGAGAGGCTGTGCAGGAATCAATGCATCCCAATTGCCAAGCAGAACCGGCATAGCACGTTGGTAATCTTAGAGCCGCTTAATTCCTTGTTTGCCGGTGCTGACGCTTGGCGGGGAGGCCTGCAAGCGAAAAGTCGGGTCGATTCGTCTCACAGAATCCTTGTTAAATCCTCAGGCTGGGTATCAGCTTGAGACAAATCACTCAGGTGAACTCTAAGGGTACGTAAGACACTAATTAGCTTGACTCAAATTGAGATTACAGCTTACGTTGGAGCGGTCCAGCAACAAAGGATTTGCGCATGGATATTAAGACAGGTTCAGCCGATCTCTCTCAAGCTGCCTTGAGCGCGGAAAGAGACGACTGCAGTGCCGATGCGCTGATGGCCCTGGCGATGGAAGTCAGTTCCTGCATACGCTTGCCTGAATTGGCTCAATCGGTTACGCGTCGCGCCAGCGAGTTGCTCGGCGGCACCGCCGCTGCCCTGGCGTTGGCACGCGGGCAAAGCCTGGAGACTGTTTACCTGTATCACTGTGCTGTTCCGCCGGGCAATGGCACCTTGAGACGTCTCAATCTCGCGCTCACCGACCTTGCTCATGTCAACCGGGGGGCTATCTACTACGGAGCGGCCGGCGACTTTGTCGGACAAACGCTCGCCAGCAGTCTCGGCTGGCAGGATCTGACGGCGGTTCGACTCGAAGGCAACGAGAATGAACTGATCGGCCTGCTGCTGGTCGCCAACCGTGGCCGCGAACTCGTCAGTGCAGATCACGAGCTGGTGCAGTCCCTCGCAAGGTATGCCGCGGTTGCCTTGCACAATTCCCGCCTTTTCAGCCGGATGGCCCAGTCGAACGCCCAGTGGGTGGAGATTTTCGACGCTATCGGCGACTTTATCGTCGTGCACGACCAGGCCGGGCGCGTTCTGCGGGTCAATCGCAGCATGGCCGAGTTCATCGGCGTGCCTGCCCCCGAGCTGATCGGACTGGGCATGCGCTCGCTGATCTCGGTAGAGCAGCGTCTGCACCCGGGGCCCTGTCCTTTCTGCGGCAGCGATGGGCGCGGCGAACGTCTGCACGTAGTTCTGGATCGCACCTACCTCGTCTCGACTTCGCACATCAATGCCACGCTCGACGAGGACACGCAGACTGTTCATGTCCTCAAGGACATTACCGACCGGCGCGAGGCCGAAAAGCGTTACCGCGAGCTCTTCGACAATATCCAGGAGGGACTGTTCTTTTCCACTCCCGAGGGCCGTTTTGTCGAAGTCAACGACGCGCTGGTGCGCATGCTTGGCTATGAGGCCCGCGAAGAGCTGTTGGTCATCGACATCTCGACCCAGCTTTACATTTCGCCCGAGCGTTACCTGGAATTCCGGCGAGCCATACAGAGCGTCGACACCCTGCGCAATCGCGAGGAGGCGCTACGCCGGAAAGACGGGTCCCTGGTTTATACCCTGCAGAACGTTGTCGTGGTGCGCGATGCCCACGGCAAGGTCATTCAGTACCGCGGCTTGATGCTGGATATTACCGAACTGAAGTCGTTCCAGTCGGAGCTGCAGCGCCAGCGCGACTTCAACGCCAAGATACTGGAGAACACCCAGAGCCTGATCCTCGTGGTCGACACCGCCGGGCTCATCAGTTACGCCAACCAGCGTGCTTACGAAGTGGGCCGCTTCCAAGCCGGACAGTTGGTCGGCTGTCGTATCCGGGAACTGGTCGACCCTACGCATCAGGAGAAATTCGACCAGGCAATTCTGCGAACGTTACTTGGCTTGCAGGTCAATAACCTGGAGCTGACGCTGGTGATGGAGGGAGCTCGAACGACGCACTTCTCGGCCAACATAAGCCCCATGCGTGACCATCAGGGCAACGTGAACTCGATCGTCGTGGTTATGAGCGATGTTACCGATGAGTTGCTCTTGCAGTCGAAGCTGATGCAGACGGAAAAGATGGCCGCCGTCGGCCAACTGGTTTCCGGAGTTGCGCACGAGGTCAACAATCCTCTGACGGCCATCCTGGGCTTCGCCGATCTGCTGGTGCAAAAGCCGGAGATGCCCGAAGCCGCGCGCGGCGATCTCCAGATCATTATTGACGAAGCGCAAAGGACCAAGCAGATCATTCAGAACCTGCTGAGTTTTGCCCGCCAGATGCCGCCTCAGCGCGAGCCCGTGCAAATCAACGACTTGGTCAGGCGGACTCTGCTACTTCGTGCCTACGACTTTGCTCACGGTGGCATCGAGGTCAAGGAAACCCTGAAGGAACCTTTCCCGGAGGTGGTTGCCGACCCGCACCAGTTGCAGCAGGTCTTCCTGAACGTGTTGAACAACGCCTACGACGCCATCCGTGAGACAGGCGACCCCGGCGTGATCGAGATTGAGACGGCGGTCCACGACGGCGCTGCCGAGATCAGCTTCATTGACACTGGCGCTGGAATTCGTGAACCGCAGCGCATTTTCGATCCGTTCTATACGACCAAGGGATTGGGCAAGGGAACCGGGCTTGGCTTGAGCATCTGTTACGGAATCGTTCGTGAACATGGAGGCGAGATCATCGCCGGCAATCGCAGCAGCGGCAAAGGCGCCGCCTTCACCGTCCGCATTCCCATCGACACCAAAGGCCACGCACCCGGGGCGGACGGCGGCAAGTCATGAACGTTATAGCGAAAAGCCCGGTGCTGGTGATCGAAGACGAGGCTTCGGTGCTCGCGTTTGTTCGCGCGGCCCTGGAGCGCGGCGGGTATTCGGTTGTTGGGGCTCGTTCCGGAGTGCTCGGCCTCGAAATGCTCGCTTCCGAAAAGTTCGCCGGGGTGGTTTCGGACATGCGTACGCCTGGTGGAGTCAGCGGCCAGGATGTCTATCGCTGGATCTGCCAGTTCCGGCCCGATCTGGCGAAGCGAGTGATGTTTATCACCGGCGATACGGTGAACCAGCAAACCGTTCAGGCGCTGCGGTCGACTGGCGTGCCGTTTATCGAGAAGCCTTTCCGGGTCCAGGAGTTGATGGACATGGTGCGGAAGGTCATTGGGGCAGCCGATGAGCGGTGAATACAAGATCCGTTTCCTGGTGGTAGATGACCAGCAGAGCATTCGCAAGCTTTGCACGACGATTGCTGCCGGCCTGGGCTTTGATTACAGCGAAGCCGACAGTGCCGAGAGTGCGCTCGTAAAGCTGGAAAACGACGCTCCCGACATCATCCTCGTCGATCTCCGTATGTCCCAGATGTCCGGGCTGGAATTCCTGGCCGAAGTCAAAAGGATCCTGCCGCGAGCCGAAGTCAGCATCATGACCGGCTATGGCTCGATTGAGACAGCGGTTCAGGCCATGAAGCTAGGCGCCTACGACTACATCACCAAGCCCTTTCGCGTCGAAGAGTTGAAAATGACTTTGCAGCGCATGGCGGAAAAAGTGGGTCTGGTGGCTGAAAACGAGTTCCTGCGCGAGCGCTTTCTGGCTGAGACCGAGGCGCACGGTATCGTCGGCACGCACCAGAAGATTCAGGACGTGCTGCGCATGGTGGCCCGTCTGAAGGACACGCGTACGCCTGTGCTCATCACCGGAGAGAGTGGAACGGGCAAGGAACTGGTGGCCCGGGCGATCCATTTCCGCGGAGCGGCTGCCAAGCGTCCTTTCGTTGCCGTCGATTGCGGGTCCCTGGTGCCTACGCTGATCGAAAGCGAGCTCTTCGGCCATGAGCGGGGAGCGTTTACCGGGGCGCACAAGTCGAAGGAGGGTCTGTTTCAGTCGGCCCAGGGCGGTACGATCCTGCTGGATGAGGTCGGCGAGCTGCCGCCGGAAATGCAAGCGAAGCTGTTGCGCGTGCTTCAGGAAAAAGAGGTTCGTCCGGTAGGCAGCACGCAAAGCGTGAAGGTGGCCGTTCGAATCATCGCCGCCACCAACCGCGACTTGGAAGCAGCTTACCAGGACGGAACATTCCGCAAGGATCTCTATTTCCGCCTGAACGTAGTCACGCTGAACCTTCCATCACTGCGTGAGAGGAAGTCTGATATCCCTATGTTGGCGCAGCACTTCCTGGATCTTTATTCGTCTTCCGCGCGGATCACGATCAGCAATATGGCGATGGAAGCCTTGATGGCCTATGACTGGCCGGGTAACGTGCGTGAACTACAGAACTGCATTGAGCGCGCCGTCGCACTCGGCGATATGGAGACCATCGACGTCGGTGATCTCCCGGAAAATCTTCAGGGATTGGTCAGGAAATCCTCCGCCATCCGCCTGCCTGCGCCGCCTACTACCGATCTGGAAGAGCTGGAGCACGCCACCATTCAGCGCGTACTCGATCAGGTCATGGGCGACAAGGCGCTCGCCGGCAAGATGCTTGGCATTTCGCGTGCTACTCTTTACCGCAAGATTAAGCGCTACGGCATCGAAACCGGTCCTCGTGTCGCGATAGCTGCGAAGGCGGCTGCCGCCGGTGCCCAAGGTGCGGCCGCCAAGGCCGGAGCCTGAGTCCCTCCCGAACCGCAGTGTCGTTCGTGGCGTGGAACCTTCTGCTTGAGACGGTTTGTCTCACTTTTGAGACGGAGCTGTCTCCGCCATCCAATGCTAAATGCTATGTGCTTGAATTATAAGGATGTCCTTACTTGGACGTTTTGGCTAGTCTCTTGCACATAAAAACCGGGATGAAGTCTGCGATACGGCGAGGGTTATGGACTCTTGGCGAAGCCGCGTGAATTTGCCGGCTGCAAGTGAGCTCACAATTGCGATTGTTTCCGGCGAGCCGGAGTTTGCCCGGTCTCTGATGGGCCGCTGGCAGTCGGAGCGCGTGATTCCGGGATTCGTGGTGCTGGCCGCCGACCCGGCCTTCGGCCCGCTGCCCGAGTGTGATCTGGTGGTGGTCGGAGGTGTCCCGGCGGAGCGGCTTCCGGCGTTGCTCAAAACATTAGACCCGTCCGCGCGCCCCGTGATTTGCGTCACGGCTGTCAGCGAGTACAGACAGGTTCGCGAATCCTTCCCCCAGTTATTGCTTCTGCGGCAGGACGAATTCTGGACGGACAACGCGGTGCTGCTTGCGGGCGAGTGCATGCGGCGCCGCCACGCCATGTTGAGGGCGCAACGGGCCGAACAGATGTTGACCGCCAATCAGGGGCACGTTACGTTGGGCAAATACGTTGTCGAAATGCGGCACAACATCAACAATGCCCTGACTTCAGTGCTGGGGAATGCCGAGTTGGTGTTGCTGAACGCGGAATCTTTTTCCGGCGAAGCCTGCGATCAACTGGAGACGATTCGCAACACAGCTTTACGCCTGCACGAAATCATGCAGCGTTTCTGGTCGCTCGAGGCCGAGATGCAGGCCGTCGAGCGCAATTCATCGGAGGAGAAAGCTCTCCGGGCGGTCGGCGCAACCGGGTTGAGATAGCGCCAGCCAGATTGGAACTTGAGTTTCCAATTTTTTTGCGGCAAGCAGGTCGTGACAGAGGTTAACGAAATCGTGCCAGTACCCAACAAGATCCTGATCGTCGATGATTCGCAAGCGGAAAGCCAGTTGATGAAGTCGTATCTGGAGTCCGCCGGTTACTGGGGTGTCTCGCTCGCGGACCCGGCCTTGATCGAGCAGACGCTCGACATTGAGCGTCCGAGCCTGATCCTGCTCGACGTAGTCATGCCGGGACGGAACGGATTTCAGGCCTGCCGCGACCTGAAAGCGCACCCGGAATATGCGCCGATTCCCATCGTGCTGGTTACCTCGAAGGGAACCCAGAGCGACCAGTTCTGGGGACGCGCGCAGGGCGCGCAGGGTTACGTCGTCAAACCGTTTACGCGGGAGCAACTGATCGAAGAAGTCGGCAGAGTGCTCGGAAAGCCGCACCCTGCGGCCACGGGGGCGGCGCCAGGTCGATGAACTCAGTGAACCAGAATTTGGATCAGACGCTGGATACCGGGGCCGAGACCGCGCCGGTCGTCGAGGTTTTCCGGACCGAAGAGGATGCCGACCTGTTGCCGCGGAAGCAATACTGCGTGTTTCGCGCCGGGCGTGAACGCTTTTGCTTCGCCGTGCTTGACGTGGAAGAGGTTGTCGAGTGGCCTAACGTGACGGCCGTTCCGCTGGCTCCGCCGTTCCTGATGGGGATATTCAACCTGCGCGGTCTGATCATTCCGGTGATCGACATCGGCCTGACGGAATCGCGGCGGCCTGATCTTTCGCCGAAGCATGTGGTGGTTGCATGCCTGCGCGGACAGGATGGCGGTAATGATCTGCGCCTCGGAGTTGCGGCCGACGAAGTGTTCGGCGCGGTGACCACGACCGAGCCTTTGCTGCTTGAAGAGGCCCCGCGCGATGTCCCTTACTGCTGTGGCATGCTGCGCGACGCGGGGCGGCTGGCGTTGGCGGTGGATTTGAAGAGGTTGACGGAGAATTTTCCGGTTCCGGTGATTTAGACCGGTTCCGCGGAAGGTGTATCCCGAGAAGCAGCCGGGTCGAGAGCGGATTCACCACCCGCGGAACCGATTCGGCTGGTTGGGTGAGCGGCGGTTAGTGGTGAGTATTGGCGGATGTCCGCGAGGCGGATCTTGGAGGCTTTATGAAGGGTCGTCTTAATTCGACCATTGGAATGCTGGTGCTGCTGATGCTGGCCGGCACAATTGCTGCCCTGCTGCTGGGGTTTTCGGCCGGAGCCCACTCCGGCGCCGTATCCCTGCTGGACCTGGGAGCGCTGCCCGCCGTTGCCGGCATGCGCCTGTTAGCCGGGCTTGGGGTTGCGCTGGCGGTGGTGATGGCGGTGTGGTTTACGCTCAGCAACAAGATTGCCGCGCCGGTCCGTGAGCTCGCCACATTTTCCCAGAAGATCGCCGGAGGCGACTACAAGCAGCGCTTCGAAGTTACCCGTGACGATGATTTCGGGGTGATCGCCAAGAACCTGAATGCCGCGGCCGAAAACGCTTCGCGCGCCGTCTTCAACCAGCAGGCCCAGGAGAATCTGCAACGCAGCGTCACCGAATTCCTGACCATCGTGAGCCAAGTGGCGAAAGGCGACCTGACCCTGCGCGGCAAGGTGACCAACGACGCGCTCGGCAACATCGTCGACTCAGTCAACTACATGCTCGACAACTTCGCGAAGGTGCTCGAGCGCGTGCGCAAGGCCGCCAGCGACGTCAGCAGCAGCGCCAGCCAGATCCTGTTGTCGACGGAAGAAATGGCCAACGGCGCCACTCAGCAGGACCAGGAAATTACCAATACCTCATCGGCGGTGGAAGAGCTTACGGTTTCGATGAAGCAGGTTTCCAACAACGCCGAAGCCAGCGCCGAGGCGGCGCGCCGCGCGCTGGACGCCGCTGAACAGGGCAACCGTTCCGTGCGCGACACGCTCGAGGGCATGCAGCGCATTCGCGCCTCCGTGCAAGCCAGCGCCAAGAAGATCAAATCGCTGGGCGACCGCTCGCTGGAAATCAGCGAGATCGTCAACGTGATCAACGACATTACCGAGCAGACGAACCTGTTGGCTCTGAATGCCGCCATCGAGGCCGCCCGCGCCGGCGAGGCTGGGCGCGGTTTCGCCGTCGTTGCCGATGAGGTGCGCAAACTCGCCGAGCACTCGCGAACCGCCACCAAGGATATTGCCGCCCTGATCAAGGCGATCCAGGCCGAGACCAACGAAGCCGTGGTGGTCATGGAAGACGGCACACGCGAGGTGGAAGTCGGCGCCAAGCTGGCCGATCAGGCCGGCAAGGCTCTGGATGCGATTTCCACGGTTGTGCGTCAGTCGGCGGAGCTGGTGCAGGAGATTTCGCTCGCTTCCAAGCAGCAGGTGCGCGGCACGGAAGGCGTGGCCAATGCCATGCAGATTATTTCCGGCATCACGCGCCAAACATCGCAGGGATCGCGTCAGTCGGCGCGCACGGTGGAGCAGATGGTGAAGCTCTCCGAGCAGTTGAACGAGGCGCTTTCGCAGTTTCGGGTGAATAATTCCGCTCCGCCCGCCAGGGAAACATCAATGGCGGCAAGTGCGAGGCAATAAGGCGTGAGTCTCAGCGACGGCAAAGCCGCTCTGTACGGGTCCGGCACTCGGGAGCATTCGTTGTCCTCGGGTGAACTCGATCCGGCGGTCTCCGACCATGAACTGTCGGAGCTTCGCCTGCTCATCGAGCAGCGCACCGGCATTGTGTTCGACGAATCGCGCAGCACGTTCTTTCTCAACCGTCTGCGCGAGCACATGCAGGCTCGCCGCGTTGCCTCAGGCGCGGAACTGCTGCGCCTGGTGCGCCCGCCGGGCGTCGAATACGACTCCCTGCTGGAGCGCATGCTCACGCAGGAGACGCGATTCTTCCGCTATCCGGAGACGTTCGAGATCTTCCAGCGCAAGGTGCTTCCCGAACTGCACATGCGAAAGTTCTGGGAGAATCCGCGCATGTTGCGCCTGTGGAGCGCCGGTTGCTCCACCGGGGAAGAGCCCTACAGCCTGGCCGTCAGCATCTGCGACACCCTGGAATTCTCCGACGCCTGGAATATCAATATCCTGGCGACTGATATCAGCCGCGAGGCCCTGCGCCAAGCCGAACGGGCCACTTATGCGCGACGTGCCCTTGGTAATCTTTCGCCCCGCCAAAAGGAGATGTACTTTCTTGAGGGAGCGGAGGAATACACGGTAAAACCGAAGATCCGCAACATGGTCAGCTTCGTCCCCATGAATCTGACGGAGTCGGTTTACGTCGGACGCTTTGACTGTATTTTCTGCATGAACGTCTTGATCTATTTCAGCGAGCCGCGGCGCGCCAGCATGATCCAGCGTTTCTACGACTATCTGGAACCGGGCGGCTATCTCTTCCTCGGGCACGCCGAGTCCGTTGCCGGCTTGCAGATGCGGTTCAAGCAGAGCGTGGAGGGCGGCGCCCGTCTGCTGCAGAAGCCGATGAACGTGCCGCCGCTGGCGAGGGCAGCCGCGGAGGGAACCATATGAGCGGGCCCGGTCAGGAATTTGTCGAGCTCTTCCTGCAGGAAGCATCGGAGCACTTGCAGTTCCTGCGCGAATACTCCGGCGTGCTGCTTGACCCCTATCCGCTGCCCGAGGACATCGAGCGCCTCTATATAGCCGCGCATGGCCTGGCTGGAACGGCCGGGACGTACAGCTACAAGTATTTTTCCGAGGTCACCGGCAAACTCGCGCACATTTTTCAGTACGCAATGAATTCGACCATCGGCCCCGACGCCTGTTCGCCGCTGGTCGAGTTCATCTACGAGGCGATTGCGGTTCTCGAGTCCGACCTGCTCATGATCAGCGCCAACGGGGTCGAAGCCGAGGACGACGTCAAGTCTTTCAAGCAGCGCTATCCCTTCGCTTTCCAGCAGTCCGTGGAAGAGCCCGAAGGGCAGGCTGTGATGACGCGGCCGCAACCGCCGGCTGAGCGTCGCTCCCCAGCCGCGCCTCCCGCCGAGGAGCCGCCTGCGGTAGAAGCTTCGCCATCAGCCGCGACCGAGGCTGAACCCCCGGCTGCGAATGCAGTCGCCGATGCACCAGCAAGCGAGCAGGGTGGCGAGGTCGAACCGGTTCCCGAAATCGAAAAAACCCTTCAGATCGAACCGAGCGGCTTGATCGGAGCGGCGCAAGATGTGTTCGAACAGGCGGACAAGAATGATGAGTTGGACCTGGAGGCGCAGGCTGCCCAGGCTTTCACTCCATCGCTTTTAGACCTGCCCCCCGACGACAACATTGCCGCGGAAGTGCTCGAGTTTTTTGTCCCGGAAGTGGAAGAGCACCTGCAGTCGATCACCGAGTCGCTGTTGGCGCTGGAGGCGAACCCGAATCCGGAAGACATTAACAAGCTGTTCCGGGCGATGCACACCATCAAGGGCTCCGCCGCGCAGGTAGGGTTCCGCCGCCTCTCGACGATCGCGCATCGCGCTGAAGATCTCATCGCGCGTCTCCGCGACGGCGAACTGAAGCCGAGTGCAAGCATCGTCGATCTTTGCCTTGAGTCGGTCGACATCCTGAAAAAGCAGCTTTATCGGCAGTGGAGCGATGAGCAAAGCTTCCAGGATGCGGCGATGGCTTACTTCCAGCGCATCGATCAGCTTGAAGACGTGGAAGCCGAGATCCTGGAACAGGAGGCCGAAGAGGCTGCGGAGAAAGGATTGACCGACGACGGGCAGATTCCGCTGGAGCCTGCGCTTGAAATCGCGGCCGAGCCCATCGCGGAAGTTGAGGTGGACGCCTCACGCAACGAGCGCGAGGAAATCGCCGCCCTGGCCGCCGGCAGGCGCGAGCCCGCCGGAGTGCCGCAGTCCAAGTCGGTCCGTATTGCACTGGAGCGGCTGGACCGCATGATGAACGCGGTTGGCGAGCTGGTGACGAATCGGACCCGTATGCTGGGCCGGCTGAAAGAGCTGGAGCGGCTGGCCGACGTGCTGAATTTTTCCAAGGCGCGCATGACCGACAAGATCGGCGAATTCCAGGAGAAATACGAATTCAGTCGCGTGAACTTGGGTCCGCTTTCCACTCCCGGGCACAGCTTGCCGCGCCGTTCGCCGCTGCCTGAGGATAAATCGGGCAGCGTGATCGCGTATCCATTCCGCGGCGGCTACTCGAGCTATTCGCATTCCTTCGATACCGCTCTAGCCGACTTCTCCGAGCTGGAGATGGATCGCTACGACGACTTCGGCATCCTGTCTCGTTCGCTCACCGAAATTTCCGCTGACATTACCGAGGTGCTCACGCAGCTCGATGGCTTCGTGCGCCGCGTCGATGGCGACATCGATGAGTTCACCAAGCTGGCGCACCGTTTGCAGGATGAGATCACGCAATCGCGCATGGTGGCGATCGGCAACCTCTACACGCGCCTCTCGCGCGCCGTACGGGACGCCTCCAAAGCGGCCGGCAAGCGGGTGGAACTGGTGCTGGCGGGCGCCGAGACCGAGTTGGACAACAACATCATCCAGCAGATTGCCGATCCTCTGCTGCACCTGGTGCGAAATGCCGTGGCGCACGGCATCGAACGGGCGGACGAGCGTTACAATGCCGGCAAATCGGACTGCGGCAATATCGCCGTTCGCGCCTATCACCGGGGCAATCATATCTATATCGAGGTGGAGGACGACGGCCGCGGCATCGATTACGAGAGGGTCCGCACGGCCGCCGCCGAACTTGAGCTGGTGAAAGCCGAAGATGTGCGCTCGCTCTCGTCGAAAGAACTGCTCGACCTCATGTTCCTGCCCGGCTTCTCGACCGCTCCGCGAAAGACGGAGCTGTCGGGCCGCGGAGTCGGTCTCGACGTGGTTCGCACCAATCTCGACGCGCTGAACGGCGAGATCGAGATTGAAACGCGGAAGGGAGTCGGCACGCGCTTCACGCTCAAGGTGCCGCTCACGCTGATCATCTCGCAGGCGCTGTTCGTGCGCGTCGGCAAGCACACCTTTGCGTTTCCGCTGGCGTTTGTCGAGGAGATCCGCCGCGTACGTTTCAGCGACATTGAGGAAGTTGGCGGCAAACGTCTGGCCAAGGTCCGCGATTCGCTGACCGAAGTGGTGCATCTCGACGCGCAGCTCGGTCTCGAAGCGGTGGAACCGATGAACGGCTGGTACCGGCTGGTGGTGGTCAACGTTGCCGGCAAACAGGTGGGCATCGTCGTCGAGGAAGTCATCGGAAAAGACGAAATCGTCATCAAGAATCTCGGCGAGTTTCTGCGGAACGTGAAAATGTTCCCGGGGGCGACGATCGCTCCCGACGGCAGTCTCATCCTGCTGGTCGATCTCAATCGCCTGGTGGTTGGCGAGTCCATCGAGCGCCGTCCGCTGATGACGGCGGCCAACGCCGCGCGAATTTTCCTGCCTGGGGCGGTTGCCGTTGCCGCGGGCGAAATCCCCGACGAGGCCATCGAGCGGGTCGAGAAGGAGAAACTGGTCTTGCTGGTGGACGACTCCATCAGCGTCCGCAAGTTTGTTGGCCGCATGCTGGAAAAGGCCGGCTATCGGGTGCGGCTCGCCTCCGACGGACTGGAGGCGCTGGAGATCGTCTCGCAGGGCGGGGTCGACCTGGTGGTGACCGACCTGGAGATGCCGCGCACCAACGGCTACGAGCTGATGCTTCACCTCCGGCAAAATCCGGAGGCGCGAAACATTCCGGTCATGGTGGTTACCTCGCGCGCGGGCAGCAAGCACCGTGAGCGCGCTGTGCGCGAGGGAGCCAAGGCTTTCATGGTCAAGCCGGTGCAGGAAGAACAACTGGTGGCGCAGGTCGGCGCTCTGATTGGCAGTTCCGGGCAGGCGGTTTCATCCAAGCTGTTGATGGCAGGCAAGTAGCGGGTATGGATGCGGCATCGAAAATCCGGGTATTGATTGCCGAAGACTCATCGTTCATGCGGCGAGTGCTCAAGGTATTGCTGAGCAGCGATCCGCAGATCGACATCGTGGGCGAAGCTCGCGATGGCGTGGAGGCTCTGCTCCTCAGCGAAGCCCTGAACCCCGACGTGATCACCATGGACATCAACATGCCCAGGAAAAGCGGGTTGGAAGCGACCGAGCAGATCATGTCGACCAAGCCGCGGCCCATCGTGATCGTCAGCTCCGAGGCGCGTGAGGGGGCCGAGCCGGCGTTGCGGGCCTTGGAACTCGGCGCCATCGATTTTGTGGCGAAACCCGCCAACGGGGTCGATCTCGACATGGAGAGCGTTCGCGACGAACTGCTCCGCAAGGTCAAGATTGCCGCCAAGGTTCGCGTCGTGCGCACGGCCGCGCGTCGTTCGCCGATGACGGCTTCACCCTCTGCGGCGGCTGAACCCGTTGTTCCGCGCGCTCAAGCGGATGTCGTATCCGTGCCGGCCGCGGTGCCGGGCAATGGGCTGCGAGGAACGCTGTCGCAAGCGACGGCAGAAAGGTTTCCGGTGGTAGTGCTGGCGGCCTCCACCGGTGGTCCGGCTGCGTTGATGAATGTTCTCCCGCAACTGCGGGGAGATTTTCCTGGCGCGGTATTGCTGATTCAGCACATGCCGGCCAGCTTCACCACGCAATTCAGCCGGCAACTGGCGGAAACCTGTGCCATTCGCGTCAAGGAGGCGGAGGCGGGTGAACTGATGCGCGCCGGAACCGTTTATCTCTGTCCCGGTGCCAATCACATGCGCGTCTCACCGTCGGGGCGGCTGCTTCTCGACGACGGTCCGCGAATCAACGGACACCGCCCCAGCGCCGATCTTACGTTGGAGTCGGTCGCCGACTATGCGGGGCCGATGGGCATTGCGGTGGTGCTGACCGGCATGGGCAACGACGGCGCCAAGGGCGTCCAGGCGCTCAAGACCGCCGGTGGACATTCGATCGCGCAGGATGAGTCGACCAGCATCATCTTCGGAATGCCTTCGGAGGCCATTCGAACCGGCGCGGTCGACGAGGTGGTGCCGCTCGACGCCGTCTGTAACGCAATCGAGCGGCGAGTCTCGCTGGTATTCGGCGTGGGAGCGCTAAGGTTATGAGCCGCCGCGTCGCTCCACCGCAGTCCAGGCGCGGCGAGCCGGTTGTGATCTTCCGGCTTGGAAGCGAGCGATTCGTAATCGCATCGGCGGAAGTGGAGGAGATTCGCGATCTGCATCAAGGGCACTTGCCGCGGGCAGTCGCAGCCCGTGGCAATGGCAGGCAGATTCCGGTCATTGCGGCGGATCGAATTTTCGGTGTGCAGTCCGCCAAGCTGGAGCAGTTGCTGGTGCTGAAAGTTCGCCGGGTCGCGGTTGCCATCGACCGGATCGAAGGCATGGCAGAGCTTCGCGAAATCGTGGCGCTGCCGCGAGGGTTTCATGGCCAGGAGCGCTCCTGGTATCGCGGGCTGGGGTTTGTGCGCCAGCAGATTATGCCGGTGGTGAATGCGGCGGTATTCGTCGAAAGCGCGCGTGAGCTGCCGCCCGTGCCGGCCGCAGTGGCAGAGCGGGCAATGGCGAACTCAGGAACATGACGGACGAAAAAAAATTCGTTGTCTTTCCCGCCGGAACGTTGCATTGCGCGATACCGGCGGCGTGTGTCGCGGAGCTGACTTTGCCCCAGGAAGTGTATAGCTTCCCGCACACTTCGCACGAAATCCTGGGTGTTATCCTGCGGCGCGGCAGGGTGATTCCGCTATATGACCTCGCCGGACTGCTGAATCTGCCGGAGTGTGCTCCGGCGCAATATCACCTGATCGCCGTCCGCCATACATCGGACGCGACCGAATTGGCGGCAATTCCGGTGAGCGGGGAATGCGACCTGGTTTCCGGCGACGTGCTTCCCGCAAAGTATCCGTCGCCGGGCGTGGTTGGCGAACTGATATGGGACAGCAGGAGTTACGAGTTGTTGGACCTGGACAAATTGATTGCGGCGGGGAGCGCGGAATGAGCGCCCCGGCCCAAGGCGTTGCGCCAGCGGTGGCCAGAATCCTGGTCATCGACAGCAATGTGTTCTTCGCCAGACGCCTGGTGGAAGCGCTCCGCAACGAGCACTTCGAGGTAATCCATGCCACCCAGGCGGGCTACGCCCTCACCATGCTGGAATGGTCGCCGCCCACGGTGATCCTCTGTTCCACGAGTCTCCACGGAATCGGCGCCTACGACCTGCCGAAGCTGGTGCACGCCGACAAAACATCGGCGCATATTCCCATTCTTGCCATGGGTGAAGGTGATCGCCAGGCGCTGATGGTGGCGTTCCGCGCCGGTTGCGACGACTACGTGGATCGCCGCGTCGGCCCGGAGAACGTTGCCGCGCAGGTGCGCGCCTTCCTGCGCAGCCGCGAAGAAGGTTTTCAGCCGACGCAGATGCTGCACACCTCGGAAACCGCACTCGAAGGCAACCTTTCCCATCTGGATCTTCCGGGCATCATCCAGATGCTCGGGCACTCGCGGCAGTCAGGGGTGCTCTACGTCAACGCGGGTTCCGTTGACGGCATTATTTTCCTGCTTGGCGGCGACGTCATTCACGCCGAGGCGGGCGAGTGCGTCGGCGACGATGCCGTCGTCCATATCGTTAAGGCCTGTAACGGCGTCGATCACGGGGTTTACAAGTTTGTTCCTGGAGGTACGGCTTCCACGCGCACGATTCTGCGTTCGGTGACCGAGTTGATGCTGGAGGCGCTGCGCGAAATCGACGAAGAGTGCGAGCAGAAGCACGAAGAAGGAGGCATTCTCCTATGAGTGCCAGTCCGGTGGTTTATTTTATTGATGACAGTGCGACCATGCGCGAGGTGATCAAGATTGCCTTCCGCCGCGAAAACATCAACGTCATCGCCTGCCATGACGCCGGCAGCGCCATCGGCATGATGGACGAGACCGCGCCCGACGTCGTCATCTCCGACGTGATCATGCCGGAGAAGGATGGCTACGAGGTCTGCCAGTACATCAAGCAGCATCCCACGATGGGCCAGACGCCGGTCATCCTCATGTCCGGAGTTGTTAACCGGTCGGTCGCCGAGAAAGCGTTTGCCGTCAAGGCGGACGAACTGATCCGCAAGCCCTTCCAGCCGCAAGACCTGATCGGCCGGGTGCGCCATCTGCTGTACGGCAAGCCGTCCCCGCAGCAGGAATCTTCGCTGTCTGCCCCGATAGCGCCGCAGGCGGCGATGGCGGCTTTGAGCACAATCTTCCAGACGCCGCCGGCCTCGGCCCGCCCGCTGGCCAGGCCCGCGCTCGCCGTCATTGCACGCAACGCGGCCCAGGCACACGGCCCGTTGGCAGCTTCGGCAGCAGCCACGGGTGAAGTTTCTCTGCCCGCCATCGAAGCCGCTGGCGCTCCCAAGCCGCGGGTGCCGCGTCCACCATTGCCCCAACTCGATGCCGCCAAGCTGCGGATTGAAATCCTGCGGCTGCAAAGCCAGATCAAGAAGCTGGAAGCTGAATTGCGCGCGGAGCGCGAGTACACCCGCGCTCTGGAAGAACACGTCAAGACCCTGCAAGATGCGGACTAGAAATAGCGCAACCAGATCCGCCGAGGGCGGAAGACCCAAGTGCGGAGAAGAAACGCTGACGGTGCCCCACGTTCGCCCGTTTTTGGCTAACGTGGGGTAGTTTCTTCGGGTGGTAGGGTCGTTGACTCTTCTCAATATCGCCCACATTCCCTTGCGGCTGCCTTCCAAGTAACTCGCGCCCTTGCTTTCCGTAGCCACTCCCCCACCCTGGCAAAAAAGCTATGTCCTCCACCGACCCGCGTTAGTGCTAATTTGACAACGTATATTTCTCCCCGTGTTAACCCGAAATACAACGGAAGCAGAGCAGGTCGCATCGATATGTGAGCTGCTGGAATTTTGGCGGCGCCCGGATTGCCAGAACCGACAGCGGCATCCGGGGAGCAGGAGCAGGCACCATGGGCCCCATGAGCGATGCACAGCAGAGAGTCCGGGAACTTTTCGACGCCCATTTCACGATCGGTGAAATAGTGGAGCGGACAGCACTGGAAGTACAGACGGTGGTCAGGCTGTTAAACGCCCCAAGGGCTATTAAGCGGCGGTCTGGCCCACTGGAACTCGCCGAAATCCAGTCCCCGAGGCTGGGCGGATAACTAGTGCCGGTTTTCCCAGTAGGTATATCCCGACATATCAGACTGTCATGGCGAGCGAAGTCGAGCCACCTTTTGTTCCTTACTGCTGAAAAACAAAGGGTGGCTCCACTCCGCTTCGCTCCGGTCGCCATGACATTTCCTTGGGAAGTTTGGGATACACAACTGGGGCAGAGTCGTGCAGTTCGACGCTAAGGTGGGCTCGTTGATTCTTCTCGCCCCGCATCCATTCAGGTAAAAATAAACTCCTTGGTTTTCAGTTCGCGGACCTGGTCGCGCAGTTTGGCGGCCAGTTCGAACTCGAAGCGTTTGGCGGCCTCGCGCATGTCGCTTTCCAGCTTGGAGATAAACGTGTCCAGTTCATCCTGTGATTTAAATTCCGGCACGCCTTCGATCGGCTGGGGTATGTCGGCGTAATCGGCCTCGACGATCCGCGCCAGCGCCATGTCGACTGGGCGCACGATGCTCTGAGGCGTAATGCCGTTCTCTTCGTTGTAGGCGCGCTGAATTGCCCGGCGGCGCTCGGTTTCGCCGATGGCTTTGCGCATGGAATCCGTCATGCGGTCGGCGTAGAGGACGGCCCGGCCCTCGACGTTGCGGGCGCAGCGCCCGATGGTCTGAATCAGCGAGCCGGCCGAACGCAGAAAACCTTCCTTGTCGGCATCGAGGATGGCGACGAGGGAAACCTCCGGCAAATCAAGACCTTCGCGCAATAAGTTAATCCCAATCAGCACGTCGAACTCGCCCTTGCGCAGATCGCGCAGAATGTTGATGCGCTCCAGGGTTTCGATCTCCGAGTGCAGGTAGCGGCAGCGCACGCCGACCTCGCTGTAGTATTCGGCTAGGTCCTCGGCCATGCGCTTGGTCAGCGTCGTAACCAGCACCCGCTGGCCCTTGCTTACCCGGTCGCGAATCTCGTGCAGAAGGTCGTCGATCTGTCCCTTGACCGGGCGAACCTCGACCTCGGGATCGACCAGTCCGGTAGGGCGGATGATCTGCTCGACCACCACGCCCGCCGATTTGGTCAGCTCGTAAGGCCCTGGCGTTGCAGAAACATAGATCGCTTGGTTCACGCGATTCTCGAACTCTTCGAAGGTCAGCGGACGGTTGTCCAGCGCGCTCGGCAAGCGAAATCCGTACTCGATCAGCGTCTGCTTGCGCGAGCGGTCGCCGTGCCACATGCCGTGCAGTTGCGGGACGGTCTGGTGAGACTCGTCGATAAAAACCAGGAAGTCGCGGGGAACGTAGTCGAGCAGGGTGGGCGGCGGCTCGCCGGGCAGTCTGCCGGTAAAGTGCCGCGAGTAGTTCTCGATGCCGTGGCAGTAGCCCATCTCCTTGATCATCTCCAGGTCGAAGCGTGTGCGCTGGTGAACGCGTTGCGCCTCGACGATGCGGCCCTGCTTTTCCAGTTCGCTCTCCCACCAGGCGAGCTCCTGAAGAATGGATTCGACCGCGCCTTTTTTTTGCTCCGGCTTCATCACGTAATGGGTCTTGGGATAGATGGGCAGGCGGGCATACTTTTGCTTGACGCTCCCGAAGAGCGGATCGATTTGCGAGAGCGATTCGATTTCGTCTCCCCACAGCTCTATGCGGTAGGCGTTGTCGTCGTAGGTGGGAAAGACTTCGATCACGTCGCCGCGCACCCGGAAGGTGCCGCGCTTGAAGTCGGTGTCAGTGCGCTCGTAGAGGATCTCCACCAGCTTGCTGGTGATGTCCTGACGGCGGATTTTCTGGCCCTTCTCCAGGAAAAGCAGCATTCCGTAATAGGCTTCCGGCGAACCCAGGCCATAGATGCAGCTCACGGAGGCGACAATGATGCAGTCGCGGCGCTCGAACAACGACTTGGTGGCCGAAAGCCGCAGCTTGTCGAGCTCGTCGTTGATGGTCGCTTCCTTCTCGATGTAAACATCAGAGGCCGGAATGTAAGCCTCGGGCTGGTAGTAGTCGTAATAGGAGACGAAGTACTCGACCGCATTGTGCGGAAAGAAGCTCTTGAACTCGTGGTAAAGCTGCGCCGCCAGCGTCTTGTTGTGCGCCAGAATGAGCGCCGGACGGTTGACCTCCTCGATGATCTTGGCCATGGTGAAGGTCTTGCCGGAGCCGGTGACGCCCAGCAGCACCTGGTGCTTCTCGCCCTCGAACAATCCGCGCGTGAGTTGAGCAAGCGCCGTGATTTGATCGCCTTGCGGCTGATATTTCGATTCCAGCTTGAACTGCATAAGACTCCGGCCCAGCCCGCCGGCAAGGCACACAGAAACGCATCCGGGCGGTTGGGTAACTCTTGATTATAGCTGGTCACAGCGGAGAGAAAGAGAAACTCAACGGAAGCCAAAGCTCCAGCAATTGTTAGTTTCCGGGTTGCGCGGCGGGTGGCCCATCCTACCCCGCTTTTGGGCAGGGTCGGCCCGAGCCCGCGTAGCGGGCAGAAGATGGTAGCCTCAGGCGTAAGCCTGGGGTAAGGTTGGGGTCTGAAGCGACAGCCCCGGAGGGGCGTAAGAATGGCGCACACATTTACCAGCCTGCTCACGCATGTCACCTTCTCCACCCACGGACGCGCATCGTTGATTGTCGACCTTATTCGGGATGATCTGCATGCCTATCTCGGCGGAATTCTGCGTGAACTCCATGCGACGCCTATGGCCATTGGTGGCACCACAGATCACGTTCACCTGCTGACGAGGTTGCCCGCCGACCTCGCCGTCGCGGATTGCCTCCGAGTAATCAAGACGAACTCATCCCATTGGGTGAAGGAGAAATGGCCGGAGCGGCGGTCCTTCGGCTGGCAAGGGGGATATGGCGCATTCAGCGTGAGCGAGTCTAACCGGGCGAACGTGATCCGTTATATAGAAGGGCAGGCACGGCATCATCTTAGGATTTCATTCCAAGACGAATTCCTCGGCTTGCTACGAAAACACGGAGTGGAGTTCGACGAACGGTATATTTGGCGGTAGTTCTTACGCCCGCTACGCGGGCTATGACTACACAACCCATGCCACCCCAGGCTTGCGCCTGGGGCTACCGTCTTTTGCCCGCTACGCGGGCTATGACTGCACAATTTCACGCCACCCCAGGCTTGCGCCATGGGGCTACCATCTTCTGCTCGCTACGCGGGCTACGACTGTACAATTTCACGCCACCCCAGGCTTGCGCCTGGGGCTACCGTCTTCTGCCCGCTACGCGGGCTATGACTGCACAATTTCACGCCACCCCAGGCTTGCACCTGGGGCTACCGTCTTCTGCCCGCTACGCGGGCTATGACTGCAGAATTTCACGCCACCCCAGGCTTGCGCCTGGGGCTACCGTCTTTTGCCCGCTACGCGGGCTCTCGGCGAAGGGAATAATGAATCGGTGCGCTCCCTCAGTGCTTCACGTACCCCGTCAAACCTGCGTCGAACGAGCGGCGGTCCAGGCGCGGCAGGTTTTTCGCCAGGCGCGCGGGGAACAAGGGGAAGTGGCTCACCGTGACCAGATGTTCGGCGATCGCCCAGACCGATTTCTCTGAGGTCATCCAGTCGAGGTGGTCGAAGCGGGAGAGGTCGACCGGGCGCGAGTAGCCGCGCAGGGTGCGTTCGCCGCGCAGGTTGTAATAGCTCTCGAAGTAGCTGAGCGCCAGTTCGCGCAGGCTGCGGTAGATGGGCGCGCGAAAGCGCAGGCCGGCAAAGTTGGACTTGGCGACGGCTCCCCAAAGGCCGCGCTCACGGAATACGGCGATGACGTGATCGACATCGCGCACCGCCTCCAGATCGAGCACCAGCGGCGGATAGCCATTCACCCGCAGAGCCGCGGCGGCCAGCAGCGCTCCCTCCAGACAATGAGCCGTGCCTTCACGCAACGAGCGGCGAGGCGACCAGGCAGTGTCGGCCAGGTGGTAGGGCAGGCTGTCGATGAAGGCCTGGATTCCGGCGGGGGTTTTCAACCGGCGCAGGGAACGCAACTCCAGGGCGGTGAAACCGTTGAGATTGGCGTTGGTGGGCAATGATCGGTCCTCGGGGCTGACTATAAAGCAGATCGCTCCTCCGCGCCAGAAGCGGGAAAGCAGGCCGACGCCGTCCTCCCATACTGTACTCGGGTGGAGCAGCGCTTTAGCGCTGCATACCAAGCGCACATGCTGCGGCTTTAGCCGCCGAGGTACTTGGAAACCCTTTACCTCAGGCGCTAAAGCGCCGGCTGGATGCCAGACTCAATCGCAGGCCTGAAGGCCTGCGCCACCCTCCCGTACAGCTACTGTGACTCCGCGCTGTGGTTAAAACACTCCGGTAGAGGCGCAGGACAGATGAAAAGGTAGAGCCGCATCGCGCGGCCCTCAGATGAAACGAACTGCCAATGTGTTAAGTTGCGCTCGCCTCTTCAGCTTTCGTCTCCCACACTCCGCTGGTCAAGTAGTCGTTGATCGATTTGGCCGCCTGGCGTCCCGCGCCCATGGCCAGAATGACGGTGGCGCCGCCGGTAACGATGTCGCCGCCGGCGAAGACGCCCCGCTTGGAGGTGCGCGTGGTTTCGGGGTCGGTGACGATGTAGCGCCACTTGTTGGTCTTCAGGTCCGGTGTCGTCGACTGGATCAGCGGGTTGGCGGTCGTTCCCACGGCGATGATGGCCAGCGAGACGGGCGTGACGAACTCCGACCCCGGTATCGGAATCGGGCGCCGGCGTCCGGAAGCATCAGGCTCGCCGAGCTCCATGCGGATGCACTTCACGGCTTGCAACCAGCCCTTGTCGTCGCCGAGGAGTTCCACGGGATTCACCAGGAACTGGAAGTTGATGCCTTCGTCCTTGGCGTGATGGATCTCTTCCTTGCGGGCGGGCATCTCGACCTCTGTGCGGCGATAGAAGATCGAGGCCGTACGTGCGCCCAGGCGCAGCGAGGTGCGGACGGCGTCCATGGCGGTGTTGCCGCCGCCGAACACCACCACGTCCTTGTCCTTGCAGTCATAGACAGGCTCATCGTATTCCGGAAACTTGTAGGCCCGCATGAGGTTCACGCGGGTCAGGAACTCGTTGGCCGAGTAGACGCCGTTCAGGTGCTCGCCGGGGATGTTCAAGAACTGCGGCAATCCTGCGCCGGTGCAGATGAAAACGGCATCGTAGCCTTCGCCGCTCATCAGCTCGTCGATGGTGACGGTCTTGCCGACGACGACGTTGGTCTCGAACTCAACCCCCATGCGGCGCAGATTGTCGACCTCCTGCCGGACGATGGTCTTCGGCAGGCGGAACTCGGGGATGCCATAGACGAGGACGCCGCCGATCTCATGCAGCGCCTCAAAGACGCGTACCTTGTGGCCTTTCTGGATGAGGTCTCCGGCGCAGCTCAGGCCCGCCGGGCCGCTGCCGACGATGGCGACTTTCTTGCCGGTCGGCGCGGCGATAGGAGGCATCCCGAATTTGCCGCTGGCTTGCTCGTAGTCAGCCACAAAGCGCTCCAGGTAGCCGATGGCGAGCGGCGACTTGCCGCCCTTCTGGCCGAGCAGACAGCCGCCTTCGCACTGGTCTTCCTGCGGGCAGACGCGGCCGGTGATGGCAGGCAGCGCGTTGTCCTCGCGGATTTTGGCCGCCGCGCCGATGTAGTCTCCGTCAAGAATCAGGTCGAGGAATTCCTTGACCTTGACGCCAACCGGACAGGTTGAAACGCAGGTTGGGGTCTTGCACTCGATACAGCGCATGGATTCCTGCTGGGCGCACTCCGCCGGCAGGCCGAGGTTCACTTCCAGGAAATTGTGGCCGCGCTGCGCGGCGTCCTGTTCGGGCATTTGCGTGCGCAGAATCTTCATGCGGTCGCGAGCGGGAATTCGTTTAGACATGGGTCGCCTCCGCGCGCGTTTTCTCTTCCAGTTCACGCAGCTTGCAGGATTCGCGAACCCGCTGCAGTTCGGCTTGCGGGTTGGCCAGGAATTCGTTCAGCGATTTTTGTTCGCTCTCGCGGTACATATTGTTGCGCTGCATGAGGACTTCAAAATTCACTTTCTGGGCGTCGAACTCGGGACCGTCGACACAGGCGAACTCACTGCGGTTGCCCACCAGCACGCGGCAGCCGCCGCACATGCCGGTGCCGTCCACCATGATCGAGTTGAGGCTGACGACCGTCTTGATGCCCTTCGCACCGGTGACCTGCGCGACGGCACGCATCATGGGAACCGGGCCGATGGCGAGGACGTAATTGATCTGCCGTCCGCTGTCGATCAGCTCCTGGAGCTTTTTGGTCACCAGGCCCTGCTCGCCATAACTGCCATCGTCGGTCATAACGTAGATCTCGTTGCTGGCCGCCCGCAGTTCGTCTTCCAGGATGAGCAATTCTTTGGTGCGCGAGCCGGTAATGCCGATCACGTGATTGCCGGCTTGCTTCAGCGCCCGCGCGGCCGGCAACGCGATGGCGGTGCCAACGCTGCCCCCGACGACTACGACCGTGCCGTACTTCTCGATCTCGGTTGGCTTTCCCAACGGCCCCACGACGTCAAGAATCGCATCGCCCGCTTCGAGCGAGTTCATCAGGTACGTCGTTTTGCCGATCGACTGGACAACCAGAGTGATGGTGCCTTTTACGAGGTCGGACCCCTCGATGGTGAGGGGAATTCGCTCGCCGTGTTCGTGCAGACGCACGATGACGAACTGCCCTGGACGCTGTTTCTTGGCGATCCGGGGCGCTTCGATTTCAAACTGCTTGATGTTGCGGCCCAGAAGTTTTGCTTGCACAATTTGGTACATAGAAACCTTGTCAATCCTCGGGGGATCAATGAGAGAGAGCCCGCTGCCTCGGAGTTGAAACTATCTTCAACTGTTATAACTATTTTCCGTTGGAGCACGCACGAACCCCTGTGCGGAATATCACAACGATATGTGACGGCTGACCGGGCGAGCCGTGGTTCGCGAGCGCCAGTCAGCCCGCAAACCCCTGTCCGGAGGGGATTTCCAGCGATTTGCGGTGCGAGCCGTAGCCGAGCGCCTCGACCAGTTCGTGGGGCGAGTCGATCAGCACATCGGGAGCAGGGGACTTCAGCGAATCGGGGGAGAATCCATAGGTCACGCCGACGGCCCACATGCCGGAGTTCCGCGCCGTGAGCACATCGTTTTGCGAATCGCCGATCATCACCGCCTCGCCGGGTTCAGTCGAGGTCTCGCGCAGCAGCGTCAATGCTCCGAGCGGGTCCGGCTTCTTGGTCTCAAAGCTGTTGCCGCCGTAAACCCGAACGAACAGGTCCTCCATGCCCAGGCCTTTGACAATGCGCTGCGAAGCGCTTACCGGTTTGTTGGTGAGCACCGCCATGGCTACGTTGCCATTCGTCTGCCGGCGGATGGCGCGCAGCGCCTCGATCATGCCCTCGTAGGCGTAGGTATTGTCGAGCGTGTGTTCGCGATAGTGCCTGATAAAAATGTCGAAGGCTTCGTGGACGAAGTTTTCGTCCGCCGGATCGCCAAGGGCGCGGCGAACCAGCATGTTCGCGCCATCTCCGATATAGCTGGCGATGACAGCGACGGGAAGCTCCGGCCGCTGATATTTGCGCAACATGGCATTGATGGCGTTCGCCAGGTCCACTTGACTGTCCACCAGGGTTCCGTCCAGGTCAAAGACGAGCAGTTTGATGGTTTCGATGGGAATCACTTTGTTCTTGCGGATCATCTATCTAAGTATATGACGAGAGGCGGTTTCGCCCATAACCGGGGTGTCAGCTCGGGCCTTGTGCTCCGGGCCCGGAATCGTCCTCATTTGCGCATTTTTGTCCATTTTTTGCCCGCGGCGCGGGGTGTCATTACGTCCGATAACGAGATTAGGTCCGATAACGGGCAAGCGGTTCCGGGCCGGAGCTTAGAGCGGGTGTCACCCTGAGGAGCGTCCGTTAGGACGCGACGTGAGGGTCCATGTATTTCAGCCTTGGGGTGACGCTCGGAGGAATGCATAGATCGTCACGTCGGTTCGCAAAAGCGGCGAACCTCCTCACGATGACACCAGCAGGGAAGGATGCAGTATCTCTGGTACTGCCCTGGTAGCTAACATGGCTAACGCCAGACGCGGCTTTTGGGAAATCGATAGATTCGTCGACGGCGTGAGTTGCCGGTGCATCAAAGACCTTAGAGGTTTTCCCGGGGTGCGCTGTTGAACCGCATCGCGCTCGGCGGTGAACAGCACCTCGAGGTTGCTCTATCGAGGAATGAATGGCGACGATCAAGGCTGAATTGAGAGCCCCCTCGGCCTACGAAGGGTTGACCACCAACCAACTGATCGATATCTACCGGCTGATGTATCTCTCGCGCCGGATCGACGATCGTGAAATCCTGCTCAAGCGCCAGCAAAAGGTCTTTTTCCAGATTTCGGGGGCCGGCCACGAAGCGTTGCTGGTGGCGGCCGGATTGGCGCTGAAGCCGGGTTACGACTGGTTCTATCCCTACTATCGCGACCGTGCGCTGTGCCTCACTCTGGGAATGACGGCGCTGGATCAGCTTTTGGGCGCGGTGGGATCGGCCGACGATCCTAACTCCGGCGGACGCCAGATGCCTTCGCACTGGAGCAGCGCCCGGTTGAACATCGTGACCGGGTCATCTCCCACGGGGACGCAGTATTTGCAGGCGGTCGGCTGCGCCGATGGCGGCAGGTACTTCAACCGCAACCCGCAGGCGGCGGAGAAGGCCAAGGGCGACTATCGCGAGTTCAAGCAAGTTGTGCATCACTCCGATGAGGTGGTGTACGTCTCCAGCGGCGAGGGCACAACCTCGGAGGGTGAATTCTGGGAGGCGATGAACGTCGCTTCCAATCTCCGGCTGCCCGTGCTGTTCATGATCGAGGACAACGAGTACGCCATATCCGTGCCCGTCGAAGTGCAGACGGCTGGCGGCAGCATCAGCCGGCTGGTGGCGAATTTTCCAAATTTTCACTTCGAGGAGTGCGACGGATGCGATCCGCTGGCGAGCTACGCGGCCGTCAGGCGCGCGGTCGATCACATTCGCGCCGGCGCCGGTCCGGCCATGGTGCACGGTCACGTCATCCGTCCTTACTCGCATTCGCTTTCGGACGATGAGAAGTTGTACCGCCCCGAAGTCGAGCGCCGCACACACGTGGAGCGCGATCCGATCACGCGCTTCCAGCTTTTTCTAATCCGGGAGGGCATTCTCGACGAGCACTCGATTGGCGAGCTGGAAAAAAGCGTCGATGAGGAAGTTCAGCAAGCCGCCGATCAGGCGTTGAGCGCCCGTATTCCCGCCACCGACAGCTACACGAAACATGTGTACTCCGCCGTCCTCGATCCCACCTCATCCGCCTTTGAGACGAAGCCGCACTATGAGCTTGCCGCCGAAGCAAATGCGCGCGCCGGCGGGGAAAGAACCATGGCGGACCTTATCAACTCCTGCCTGCGCGATGAGATGAAGCGAGATCCGCGGATTGTCATCTTCGGCGAAGATGTGGCTGATTGCTCGCGCGAACAATACCTGGAGGAAAAGCTGGTCAAGGGCAAGGGAGGTGTCTTCAAGCTCACCTCGGGCTTGCAGCGCACGTACGGCACGGACCGCGTCTTCAATACTCCGCTGGCGGAGGCCAGCATCGTGGGGCGCGCCATTGGCATGGCAGCGCGCGGGCTGAAACCGGTGGTCGAAATCCAGTTCTTCGATTACATCTGGCCGGCAATGCAGCAGTTGCGGAACGAGATGCCGCTGATTCGCTGGCGCTCCAACGGCGCGTTCTCGTGTCCGGCGGTAGTGCGCGTGGCGATCGGCGGGTACCTGACCGGCGGCTCCATCTATCATTCGCAGAGCGGCGAGAGCATCTTTACGCACACCCCCGGCATGCGCGTGGTGTTTCCCTCCAATGCGCTGGATGCCGCCGGACTGCTGCGCACGGCGATGCGTTGCGACGATCCGGTCCTGTTCCTGGAGCACAAGCGCTTGTACCGTGAAGCCTTCGGGCGCGCGGTGTATCCCGGTCCGGACTACATGGTTCCCTTCGGCAAAGCGAAGGTCGCGAGAGAAGGCACTGACCTGACGGTGGTCACCTACGGCGCGACTCTGCCTCGCGCCTTGCAGGCCGCGCAGGAACTCGAGCGCGAGCAGGGCGCCAAGGCCGAAGTGATCGATCTGCGCACCTTGAGCCCCTACGACTGGGATGCGATTGCGACCTCGGTCAGCAAAACCAGCCGCGTGCTGGTGGTGCACGAGGATATGCTGAGCTGGGGCTATGGAGCGGAGATCGCGGCGCGAATCGCGGATGAATTGTTTGACCAGCTCGACGCACCGGTGCGGCGCGTGGCGGCGAAAGATACCTTCGTGGCCTATCAGCCGATTCTGGAAGATGTGATTCTGCCGCAGATGAAGGACATTCTCCAGGGCATGCGGGACGTTATCCGGTATTGAGGATCGATGCTCCCGCGAAAACCGGCCCGAGTCCCACATCTGCTAACTGCGGCAGATGTGGGGCACCAGCGGCAGTCCGAAAATCTGTGACATGACTTAGGGTGTCATGCTGAGCGAAGCGAAGCATCCCCAGGAAACTGTCCTACCCCGCGCGCTCTGGGCCTTTTGATGAAATCCTTGGGCTGCACATTAGCCCCACGCCGTAATGGGATTCTTCGCTCTGCTCAGAATGACAGCGTTAGATTTTTGGGGCATCATAGTGACCCCACGCGAAACAACTACCCCACTCTAGCCAACAGCGGGCTAGAATGGGCCACCCGACGGTGGAGGGATCGAGTCCCACATCTGCTAACTGCGGCAGATGTGGGGCACCAGCGGCAGATGTGGGGCACCGACCGGTGATAGTTCGGTCGTCTGGACGATAATATCTCTTATGCCAGAGATCCCGGAGCAGCCGATGCAGCAGACAAGCCCACAGAAGAAGCAGGGAATCTTTAAGCTTTTTCTGGGCTACGCTCCCGGTGTTGGCAAAACCTACAGTATGCTCGCCGAGGCCATTCGTCGTAAGAGCCGCGGGGAGGACGTGGTGGTCGGGGTCGTCGAATCTCACGGGCGCAAAGCCATCATGGACTTGTCCTCCAAGCTGGAAGCGGTGCCTCGACGTCAAACGGAATACAAGGGGACTTTGTATGAAGAAATGGATTTGGATGCGATTCTCGCTTACAAGCCGCAGGTGGTGCTGGTAGACGAGCTCGCGCATACCAACGCTCCCGGCAGCAAGCATCCCAAGCGATACGAAGACGTTGTGGACTTACTCGACGCTAACGTCGATGTGCTTTCGACGCTGAACGTCCAGCACATCGAGAGCCTGGCCCCTTTGGTGCAAAGAATCACAGGAGTCCAGATTCGAGAGCTGGTACCCGATCGGGTGTTGCAGAGGGTCAACGAAATCGTGCTCGCGGATCTCACCCCGGAGGCCTTGCAGAGCCGCATGCGGAGGGGCGACATCTACCCTCTCGAGCGCGCTGAAAATGCATTAGGACATTTTTTTCAGCCTGGGAATTTGATTGCGCTTCGCGAACTGACGCTGCTGCAAGTTGCCGGCGCGGTGGGTCGCAGCCGTGAATCCCAGTTGAGAGAGGGAGAATCGGAGCGGGACCCCAGCGTACGGCAGCGCATAGCAGCGTGTATCAAATCAACTCCGTCGGCCCCATATGTCATCGCACGCGCATTCCGACTGGCTAAAAGCCTGGACGCGGAGTTGTACGTCGTGTCTGTGGACATTGGAGAGGACGATAGTCCGCAAAACCAGCGCACACTCGATCAAAGCCTTCGGCTCGCGGAGAATCTGGGGGCGCAGGTACTGCGGGTGAAAGGCAAACATGTAGCCAGGGAGATTACCCGGGTCGTGCGAGAAAATCACATCAGTCAAGTGGTATTCGGACATTCAGCGCAAACAGGTTGGCGGAAGCACCTGTATTTTTCTGCTATCCACACGTTTCTGCGTGATGCGCTTCCGGTCGACGTTCACATCATTGCACAGAAGTGAGGCTTGATCCCACATCTGCTAACTGCGGCAGATATGGGGCACCAGCCTACCAGCCGCCAGAACTGCCCCACTCAAGCAAAAGAGGCTTGAGTGGGCCACTCGCCCGCGCTTGATCCCACATCTGCTAACTGCGGCAGATGTGGGGCACCAGCGGCAGATATGGGGCACCAGCACCGACAGCAGATGCGGGGCACCAGCACCCGGCGCCAGTGCTTTTTTTTAGCCGGAGGCTGCAAGATTAATGCCCGTGAACGTTCTTTCACCAGTAGGACAAATCAAGCCGAAAGGAAAGGCAAAATGAAAAAGATTGGTCTTTCACTGATGTTCGCGGGGCTGTTGGTTATTTCACAGATTGCTTCAGCCACCTGTCAGAGCAATTGCTCTGCTCAGTACGATACGTGCGTAAACGGTTGCCGGTATATACAGGACTCCGGCAGGGCTTCTGCTTGCGTGCGCGGGTGCATGAGCGGCTATGAAGGTTGCAAGAGACGATGTGGAAACGCCCGTGCCAATTTTCCCGATGAGAAATTTCTTGCGGTGGGGTTTGTTCTGAGAGACCTGCCTGGCCCGGCGGCTTCATCGGCGATTTGTTCCGAGGCAGATGCCGGAGCTAGAAATCCGCGCCCCGGGATGTGAATGAGCTCTTTGAAGAGAAACTGCCCCACTCAGCAATGGCTAGTTGACCCGCAGGAAGCTACCCCACATTAGCCAACTGCGGGCAAATGTGGGCCACCAAGGTTTAATTCTTATGCGCCGGTTCGGGGCGCTGCTTGGGTGCGAGGTCGATGGCCTGCCGCAAAGCTTCCAGCAGGCTGCGCTCGTCGGCTTTGCCGGTGCCCGCAATGTCGAAAGCGGTGCCGTGATCGACGGAGGTGCGCACCACGGGCAGCCCGACGGTGATGTTTACACCGGCCTCGATGCCCAGTACCTTGATCGGTCCGTGACCCTGGTCGTGGTACATGGCGACGACGCAATCGAAGTCTCCGCGCGCCGCCCGAAAGAAGAGCGTATCGGCGGGCAAAGGTCCTTCCACCTGCCATCCGCGCTCCAGGCATTGGCGAATTGCCGGTTCGATCTTCTCTTCCTCTTCTCCGTGTCCGAAGAGGCCGTGCTCGCCGGCGTGCGGGTTGATGGCGCAGACGCCTATGCGCGGGTTCTTGATGCCGGCCTTCACCAAGGTAGCGTGCGCCCGTTCGATAGTGCGCTCCACCAGGCCGGGATTGATAGCAGCGATGGCATCGATCAGGCCGATGTGCGTAGTCACATGAATGACCCGGAGCTTGGGCGCCACCAGCAGCATGGAGACTTCCTTGGTGCCGGTGAGATGCGCCAGCATCTCGGTGTGTCCGGGGAATATGTGTCCCGCCATGTGCAGGGCTTCCTTGTTCAGGGGCGCCGTGCAGATGGCGTCCGCCTCCGCGGCCATGGCCAGCTTGGCGGCGCATTCAATAAAACGATAGGCGGCTTCTCCACCGGCAGGCGACAGTTTTCCGAAAGCAAGATCGGGCGGAACCACCGCGATGTCGATCACGTCTACCGTGCCCGGTTTGTACTTGCCGGCGGCGGGCGTCGCAACAGCATTGACGGCGAGGTTGACGCCAACGATCTTGCCGGCTTGACGCAGGCGTCCGGCGTCGCCAATGACCAGAGGACGGCAGCGGTCAAACAGGTCTGCGTGGGCAAGGCTCTTCATGATGATCTCGGGTCCGACCCCGGCGGGATCGCCCATCGTAATAGCAATAATTGGACGTGACATAAGTTGATCCTAGCGGTGCACAGGAACTAGTGTATCGCGGAAAAAAGCAGATCCTTCGGCCGCGGAAAAGCCCCGCGACCTCAGGATGACACATCTCACGTTTCGCTGGTCCGGAAGCGGTTGCCCTAGCGGTGCAGCCGTTCCAGGCTGCGGCGCAAACTCTGAGCATCGCCGAAGGCTCCGGCTTTGGTGACGACCGGTATAGATACGGCGCCGACGGTCATCCCCAGGGGCACGCCCAGCTCGACTTCATCGAGCAAGCGGATGCCGTGGACTCCCAACTTCGACAGCAGCGCGTAGACCGTGTCACCGCCCGTGGCGACGAGTCCGGCGAAGGAGTTGCCAGCGCTTTCGACGAACGCGGCCAGCCTTTCGGCGAGCACAGCGCCACGCGCGAGGTCGGGGTTGGCTGTCTGCTCCAGTTCCAACAGGACATCCTGGTGAGCGGCGAAATGCCGGGCAAGCTCTTTCGAACCCTGTTGCCAGGCAGGTGAGCCCGGGCCGGCAAAAAGCGCATCGGGAGAAATGACCAGGTGACGCACGAGCCCCGCTTCGACGAGAGTCTTGGCCTGCAAACGCGAGGCTTCGGCAAGAGTGCCGACAACGACCAGCACGTTCTTTTGCCGGGGCATGAGAGGCGACATCTGCGCGGGCTGTGCGGAGCCGGTCTCCACCGTGGCCAGTGCGGCAGCCAATCCCGCCGAACCGACCCAGATGACTTCGTCTGCCATAGGCAACGAGCCGGTCGCCACGGCTGCCAAATGCGCTTCGGTTTTGGCGTCGCAGACGACAGCCGCCAAGCCGCGCCAGCGGGCGCTGGCCAAGCGAGCCAGAACTTTCTCCGGATCATGGCCGATAACATCGAGCGGCAGAACTTCAGCGCTCAGGCCGGCGCTGCCCAGGATCTCCACCAGGTTGGCGCTGGCATAGGTGTGGTCGCGCGCCCACAGAGGGGTCTGTTCCAGCGGAACTCCCTGCACGACGATGCTGCCGTTGACGGTAACGCGTCCGGTGCCGGGGAAAGCGGGCGCCACGATGGCAAGCCGCGGACGGCCCTCGGATTGGGCGGGCGTATAAGCCAATAGGCCCGCCAATTCAGCCGTCGGCTGGCCTCTGACGGTCGAATCAATCTTCTTATAGAGGCGCAACCCCGGGCGGTAATGGGCGGCCAGCACGTCGAGCTGCAGCTTGGCCGCCTGTGCGGGGGGCAAGCGGCGCGTGGCGGCGTCAACCGAGAGCACCTGCACGCCGGCGGTATCGACGAGTTTTTCCCAAGTAACGACCGACTCAAAACCGCGTTTTGCGAAAGCGATGGCGCAATCGGCAGCTCCGGTCAAGTCATCGGCAATAATGAGCCAGCGTGACGTCATCGAGTCCTCCGTGCCTTTTTGACGGTGAGTATCGGTACGAGAATAGCAGCAACCGCCACGGACGTGGCCACAAGAATTGTGATTGGCCTTGACTCCGGCGGCCAAAGTACGCATCATTCCTGTCACCAACTGCCCAACGTTTGCCAAGGCAAACATGGGCTACCTACCAACTACCCCACATTTGCCAACGGATGGCAAATATGGGCCACCCAAGGGATGATGTGGGGTGTTTCGTGTTCAAAAAGCACACTCGAATGCTGGGCCCTTGAACTCCAACTGCCCCACTCAAGTCAACAGATGGCTTGAATGGGCTACCTACGAACTGCCCCACTCAAGCCAACAGATGGCTTGAATGGGCTACCTACGAACTGCCCCACTCAAGCCAACAGATGGCTTGAATGGGCCACCCAACATCAGCTTGTTCGAACCCCGCATTCGCCAACTGCGGGCGGATGTGGGCCACCAATCAGTTGTGACGGCACTCTCAAATCCGAGGTGAGCATGAAAACTCTGAGCTATGTGAGCGGAAGCAGCAGCCATCCGCTGATCGGCGAAACCATCGGCAACTGCTTCGAGAGAAGCGCCGAAAAGTGGAGCGAGCGCGAGGCGCTGGTCGTTCGCCAGCAGAATGTTCGCTACACTTACGCCCAGTTGAAACAACGGGTCGATGCCCTGGCCATGGGACTCCTCAAGCTGGGGATGCACCCGGGAGACCGCATCGGGATCTGGTCGCCGAATACCACCGAGTGGGTGCTTTTGCAGTTTGCCAGCGCCAAGATCGGACTCATCCTGGTGTGCATCAACCCCGCTTACCGCTCCTACGAGCTCTCCTACGCACTGAAGAAGGTGGGGTGCAAGGCGCTGGTCATGGCTCCGCACTTCCGGTCAAACGATTACGTCAAGATGATGTACGAGCTGGCGCCGGAGCTGGAGCGGGACGAAATCGGCTCGCTGCTCGCGGTCGGACTGCCGGACCTCCGCTACGTCATCCTGATCGGCGGCGACCGCAGAACAGGCATGCTTCCATTCGACGATGTGTCCGCGCTCGGCGGAGCGGCGGAACGCGCCCGCATGGAAGAGCTGGCGCTCTCGTTGCAGTTCGACGATCCCATCAACATCCAGTTTACCAGCGGAACCACGGGCTCTCCCAAGGGCGCCACGCTGACGCATCACAACCTGCTCAACAACGGCTTTTTCGTCGGCGAAGCGATGCGCATGACCGAGCAGGACCGGCTCTGCATTCCCGTGCCGCTGTACCACTGCTTCGGGTTGACGATGTCGAACCTGAACTGCGTCATTCATGGCTCGACCATGGTCTTTCCCAGCGAGTGGTTCGATCCGCTCGCCGTGCTCGAAACCGTGGAAGCGGAGCGTTGCACGGCGATCCAGGGAGTTCCGGCGATGTTTATCGCCGAACTCGAGCATCCGGAGTTTAAGCGCTTCAACCTGAAGTCGCTGCGCACCGGAATCATGGCCGGCGCGCCGTGTCCAATCGAGGTGATGCGGCGCTGCGTCGAGCAGATGAACCTGCGCGAAGTCACCATCGCCTATGGCATGACCGAGACCAGCCCGGTCAGCTTCCAAAGCGCGGTCGACGATCCCATGGAACGCCGCGTCAGCACCGTGGGACGCGTTCAACCGCACATCGAGGTGAAACTTATCAATAGCGGCGGCCATGTCGTGCCGCGCGGCACCGCGGGCGAGATCCTGACGCGCGGCTACTGCGTCATGCTTGGCTACTGGGGCGATCCGCAGCTTACCTCCGAGGCCGTCGACCAGGCAGGCTGGATGCATACCGGCGACATGGGAGTGCTCGATGAAGAAGGCTTCTGCAACATCGTCGGGCGGATCAAGGACATGGTGATTCGCGGTGGAGAAAACATCTACCCGCGCGAGATCGAAGAATTTCTGTACTCGCATCCCGCGGTCGAGGCGGTGCAGGTCTTCGGCGTGCCCGATCCGAAATACGGCGAAGTGCTCTGCGCCTGGATCAAAAAACGCGCCGGCACTACGGTTGACGAAGAGAGCATTCGCAGCTTCTGCAAGGAAAGAATCGCCCACTACAAAGTTCCGCGCTACGTCATGTTCGTCGAAGATTTTCCGATGACCGTCACCGGCAAGGCGCAAAAATACCTCATGCGCAAGCAGGTGATGGAGAAGCTGGGGCTCGCGACTGAGCAAACCGCGTAGCAGCCAGCCCGGGCAGCGCGGCGTCTGCGGACGCCGCGTTTTTTTTGCCGATCGCGGGAGCGGGAAGTGGCTTACACATCAGAACTGCCCCACTCAAGCCAACAGATGGCTTGAATGGGCCACCCGCCCGTCCCTGAAAATGATGCTTGGCGCGGGCTCGTTCACAGAATCAGCTTTGGGCTTGCAAAACCGCACACCAGCAGTAGAATGCGAGGAATTCAGAGCTGGAAGGGAGATTCCTGATGCGATATGTCCTGAGCATGGTCTTCGCCGCGATGCTGCTGTGCTACCCCGTAATGAAAGCCCAGGCCGCCCACCCGCTCAGCGCCGATGACGTGAAGTTCCTTAAGGGCTGCGGTGTCCAGGAGAACGACATCAAGGCTATTCCTAACCTTCCCCGCCCTGGCCAGATCAGACTCTGGGGCATCTTGCATATCGACGACAGGGTCTGCGGCGATCTTCAGTCCTTCAAAGCTACCAGGGACTTCTTAAGACTGTTCACTCCGCCCCCTAGCAAGAGTCCGTTTCCTCCGGCAGGATACGACGACAATTTCCTGACCCCGGACGAATCGGCCTATGTGAACAAGGTCAACAAGGGCATACTGGACAAGCTCTTCGGTCACTAGGCTGCGCCATAGACCCAATCACGGCAAGGCAGCAACCGCATGCTGGTTGCGAATTCGCTCCATGTCGTTGATCAGCTCCGCTAGCTTGTCCTTGGAAAGCGCTTGCAGTCGATGGGTATGGAATTCATCGACCCGCGCATCCAGATCGTCCGCCAGACGGCGGCCTTTCAGAGTGATGGTCGCGGTCACCACGCGGCGATCCTTCGCCTGCCGAGTGCGCCTGAGCAGCCCGAGCTTCTCCATGCGATCCAGCAGCCGGGTCACATCCGGGTCCCGCTTGATCATGCGTTCGCCGATCGCGGAGCAGGTGGCGCCGGCGTCGCCTGCTCCACGCAGGATGCGCAGGAGATTGTATTGAGTTGAGGTGAGGCCATAGGGTTTGAGCATCGTTTCCAGATCACGGGTCAAGCCGTCGGCCGTCCGCAGAATGTTCAGGAACGCCTCGGCTTCAACGCTCCTGAAGGGCTTATGCTGTTGTATCTCTGCCTGAAGTTTCCCCACCATCTCCCGGTTTCTCCTGCTTGTGTGCTGTCCCGTAAATTCGCAGAAACTATCCCGCTCCGCGCCGATCTGGGCTCGCGAGTTCCTTCGCTTCGCTCAGAGCTTGTGACTTTTTGGGAAGGTGCCCCACATCTGCCGCAGTTAGCAGATTGGGACTTGGGCACCCGTCGAACTACCCCACGTTAGCCCAATCACCCCAGCGAGCCGAGCCTCGCTGGGGACCCCGACGCGGGCGAACGTGGGGCACCAAGCAGAAAGATTCATAATAAAACCCAGAGCGCCGCGGGATGGGACAGTTTCCTGGATGCTTCGCTTCCACCCCACTTAAGCCAACAGAAGGCTTGAATGGGCCACCAAGCCGACGCGGGCAAACATGGGGCACCAGCGCTAGTGCCTATGCCGTTTTGCGAAGCGCCGACCGATACATCTTCACGACGCCCGAGCTGCCCCGGTCGGTCAACCAGCGGTCGATGGAAAGGGCACCGGAACCTTGGATGAGAATCACCGCGCCTAGACCCAAGGCCAGCAGGTGAAACTCATACCCTTCGCCCCGTTGAGTACCAGCCCAGTTCATGAAGAAGCCGACGTGGCGGTGAACCAGGGCGATAGCAACCGCCATGTTGCACATGATTCCGAAGGAGGCGATGCGCCCCAGCAGCCCCACGATGAGGCCCAGGCCGCCGAAGAACTCGGCCGCACAGGCAAGAAAGGCAAACATCACCGGAATGTGCATTCTACCGGTGAACCCGGCCATGGTGGCGCTGAAGCCATGGCCGCCAAACCAGCCCAGCATCTTCTGTGAGCCGTGGACGAAAAACACTACGCCCAGAATCAGGCGAGCGATGGTAAGGGAGTAGTCGTTGCGGGTGTTGATAATCTTTCTGAACATGTTTGTCTCCTGGTGGAATCGGTTGCGGAGAACCTGACGGTTCCGTCTCGTCCACCCCAACAAGCCACCAGCAGGCTTGTCGGGGCCCCCTCCGCCGTTGAATGCCGGGAGCGGAATATCTCGGCATAACGATTGTCGTTATAACAGATGATTTTGGTTAATCAAGGGATGCAAAGAGTACAAGCTGTTTCATAACTCATTTCAGACTGGAGTCAACGGCGGTCCCTCAGGGGCCAACCAGGCTGATGAAAAACTATTCTCCGAGGTGTCATCCTGAGCGCGGCGAAGGATCTGCTGTTTCCGTGTACTGAATAAAGCAGATCCTTCGGTCGCGCAAAACCGGCGCGAACTCAGGATGACACTGCTACGAGTTTTTCAGCAGCCTGTAAAGCCCGAGAATATTCGGTTCAGGAGCGGCGGGGCTTGGGTTTTCGCTTGCCTGCGGCGGGAGCAGAGCCGAGTCGGGAGACAAGTCCTTCCAGCTCATCGATGCGGCGCTTCAGATCTTTCACTTCGGAGTCGCCGCCTGCCTCCGGTGCGCCTGAGGTGCGGGGCTCAGGCGCCGCCGATGGCGGAGGCGCGGCCGCGTCGGGCGCCGATTGCGGCATGACCGGATGCATGTTTGGCATGAGGCCGAATGGGTTCAGCGCCGAGGGCAGGGCACGGTAGGCACTCTGGTACATGTCGAAGACGGCCTTCATGTACTTGAGAGTGCTTTCCTGGCTGGCGCGGCCCGAGGCCACAACCATCTGGCGGAGGACATCCAGCGGGAAGTTGGAATTCGGCGTCTTGGCGTCCTCGACAATGATTTGGGTGAGCACCAGCCGGGTCAGATCTTCTCCGGTTGCCGCGTCGACCACCTGGACGTCTTTGCCGCTCTGCACAAGCTGGGCCACTTCTTCAAGATTGACGTAGCGGCTGTTTGTCGTGTCGTAAAGTCTGCGGTTTTCGTACTTCTTAATGACTACGGTCTTTTGATCCATTTTTTAGCTTTCTGCCGCTTGACAACCAGAGAAAACGAGCTAGAATACTCTTATGCTGCGTTGCAGCATCAATCGCAACAAAGGGAACTAATGCTTCCCTAGGAGCAAATCATGAATCCTACTTCTAAGTCAACCAAGGATGCTGCACCGGTGGCGGCAGGCGAAATTCTGGATTGCGAGGCCTTGACGGGCCTGTACCTGAAAGGCGTGGAGCGAGTGGCCGAAGCGCAGAAGCAAGCGCTCGAAATCGCCGCGCAGCAAAATGCCGCGGCGGTCGATTTCCTGAAGAAGGCCGTGAAGGCCGTTCCCGGAATTCCGTGCGCGTTTGCGTTCGAAGTCGCCGAGCAGGCTTTCGATCGCCTTGTCGAAACGCAGAAGAGCGTCATTGACATGGTTGTCGAGCAGAACGCGGCTCTGGCCGAGGCCTCGAAAGATCGCGGCAGTTCCGCTGGAAAGATCGCGGCGGACGTCTCTAAGATCGTTCAGCAGTCCGCCGAGCGGGGTATTGCACTGCAAAAGAGTCTGTTGGAGTTTGCTGCACAGCAAAGCAAGGCGCTGAGCGAAGCCGCCAAGCAGCAATTCGACATCAGCGGTACGCCCGCGGCAGCCGCGGCGGAATCCTTCCAGAAGGGCATTGATGTCCTGTTGGAGATGCAAAAGGATCTGCTGGAAGCTGCCACTAAACCGCTGAAGGCAGCAGCAGCCAAGGCGCAGTAACACTGCCCCACTCAAGCCAACGGCGGGCTTGAATGGGCCACCCATTGCTGAAGGCAGCAGCAGCCAAGGCGCAGTAACACTGCCCCACTCAAGCCAACGGCGGGCTTGAATGGGCCACCAGACCGCACTCAATCAGAGCAGAGTTTAGAAGAGAAGGTTAAGGGGATTGGCGGCGGCACGGCCTCAAACGCAGCAGCGCTTGGTGTTGACGGCGACCTCGCCTGCGCGTTCGCCATTCTGATGCACGCTGAGCTGGCGGATTTTGAAGGGGATGCCAACGCGCGTGTACGACTTGGCGAGCAACTCTTCAACTGCGTCCAGGTTTTTTTCGGCAAAGGCAGCGATCGAGGGGCCGGCTCCGCTCAGGCATACGCCGAGGAGGTCGGGATGCTCGAGCGAGAGTGCTTCCTTGAGTCCCGGCACCAGCGCCTCGCGGTATGGCTGATGCATGCGATCCTGGAACGCTTCCCGCAGCAACGAAAACTCGCCGCTCTGCAAGGCCTGCAACAGCAAGGCAACGCGCTGGAGATTGAAGATGGCGTCGGCGCGCGGCAGCCGTTTGGGCAAAACGCTGCGAGCCGCCGAAGTTGCCAGCGCCAGTTGCGGCGTCAGGACAATGCAGCACAACGATTCCGGCCAGTGCAGGCGGGCCGCAAAGGCGGAGCCGTCGGAGAGCTGGCAACTGGCGGTAAGTCCGCCGAGCAGAGCCGCGGCCACATTGTCGGGATGGCCCTCCAGGTGGCAGGCCGCGTTGAGCAGTCCCTGCGATGGCAGCGGGCTGAAGATGGCCTCATAGAGACGCAATCCGGCGACGGTGGCGGCGGCGCTGCTGCCCAGGCCGCCTTTCATCGGTATGTCGCTGATGACCTGGATCGACAGGGAAGGGAACGAACCTCCATGTTGCACGGCCAGGAAGCGGAAGGCGCGCTCGATGTAGTTTTCGCCATCGAGCTGCTGATTGAGAAACTCGAATTGGAGGTCGTTCTTGCCTCCGGTAGGCCGCACTAGCAGGCGCAGGTAAAGCTGCACGGCGAGGCCCAGAGTATCGAAGCCCGGTCCCAGATTGGCGATCGACCCGGGAACCTTGATCTCCAGTTCCGCGGGTTGCGCCGGGTTCATGGGTTCGTCACTTGGCATGGACTTCGGCCGCCTCTCTCGATTCGGGCTTTTTGCGGTGCTTGATAATGAAGTCCGTGTCTTTCAAGACGTGTCCGGTGAGCACGGCGACGACCACCGCATCGGGATCGATGGTTCCTTCCGAGCGCAGTTTACGAAGCCCGGCAAGCGTGGTTGCCGAGGCCGGTTCGCATCCGATGCCGTCCTGCCCGATCATGGCCTTGGCTTCGCCGATCTCTTCATCCGTCACATCCATGACGAAGCCGCCGGTAAACTCGACGCCGCGCAGAGATTTCTTCCAGGAGCGCGGGTTGCCGATGCGGATGGCGGTGGCCACGGTTTCCGGCTTGTCGACCGGCACCAGTTGGCGCGAGCCGGCGCGCCACATGCGGGCAAAGGGATTGGCCCCTGCCGCCTGAACGACGATCATCTTGGGAACCTTCTCGACGAGGCCGAACTTCTTGAGCTCTTCGAAGGCCTTGCCGAAGGCGGAGGAGTTGCCGAGATTGCCGCCGGGAACAATCAGGTAATCGGGAATGTTCCATGCGAGCTGTTCGAACAGTTCGAACATGGCCGTCTTCTGGCCTTCGAGGCGGAAGGGGTTGATCGAGTTCAGGAAATAGAGATCCGGGTTGACCGACTCCAACAACGCGTTCAGCGCATCGTCGAAGCTGCCGGGGATTTCGATCAGTTCGGCTCCATAGTCGAGCGCCTGCGCCAGCTTGTTCATCGAGATCTGCCCGGCTGGCAAATAGACTTTGGCGATCAGTCCGGCGCGCGCGGCATAAGCGGCCAGCGAGGCGGAGGTGTTGCCGGTGGAAGCGCACCCAACGGCCTTGGTGCCTACGAAGTTGGCCTCGGTCATGCCGACGGTCATGCCCAAATCTTTGAAGGAGCTGGTCGGATTCCATCCCAGGTGCTTAAACCAGAGGGTGCGCAGACCGGCAAACTTAGCGGTTTTGTTGCCGCGCACGAGCGGCGTGTTTCCCTCGCCGAGGGTAACCACCGTGCCGGCGGGATATTCCGGAAGGAAGTCGCGGAAGCGCCATACTCCGCTGACGTCGCGGGGATCGCAGGAGAGTCGCCGTTCCCGCCATTGCCGCTTGAGAGCCGGCGGGTCGAGCGCAACTTTATCGACCACCACCTCGAGCAAATCGCCACAACGTGGACAGGCAAGAGCCCGATCATGCAAATCGAGTTCGGCCCCGCATTGACTGACACTGCACCGTAAATACATCGAAGCTCCTAAGAAAGGATAGGCAGATGAACCGGCGCTTGCGTCAGGAAATCGAACTTGCCGATCTCGTCCAACGCAGACTCCAGTTTTGAAGTGCTGCACTCCTCCAGCGTAATTACGAACGGCAGCGCCGCCTTTGCGCAGTCGGGTCTTTGCAGCACTGCTTCAATATTAATTCCATGATTGGAAAATGCGGTAGCTAAAGCGGCGATGATTCCCGGGCGGTCGCGAACCGTAAAGCGGACATAATGAGGCGTTACGAAATCATTGCTGACGGGATAGACCGAGGTCGCTCCGCTGGAGAGATTCTCCAGTCCCTGCGAACGGTTGCGCGACACCGCGACCAAGTCGGAAACCACCGCGACCGCCGTCGGATTGCCACCCGCTCCGTGGCCCGAAAACACCGTTTCGCCACCGTAAACCCCCGTGCTTACCACCAGGTTCTGCCCGCCCTCGAGCTGCGCCAGGGGAGAATCGCGGCGGAGAATCGCCGGCTGTACCGATGCGTAGAGCTTGCCATCGCGCAATTCGGCGCGCGCAATCTGCCGCACGGTCGAGCGCAGATAAAGATCATGCGCGTAGGCAAAATCCATCATCTCGACCGGGCGAATCGAATGGCACACGACCTGTTCGGGCTTGACCTCGGCCCGCAGACCCACGCGAGACAGGATCACCAGCTTGGCGCGCGCGTCGTAGCCGTCGATATCGTCGGTTGGATCGGCCTCGGCAAAGCCGGCCTCCTGCGCCTCTCTGAGAGCTTGGGAGAAGGGAATGCCGGTGCTCTCGATCTTGGTCAGGATGTAGTTGCAGGTGCCGTTCAGAACGCCGTGAATCTTATAAAGATGATCCCCCGCCAAGCCGTCCTGCAGGCCCGAAAGTATGGGAACACCGCCGGCGACCGAGGCTCCGAAGGCCAGGTGCTGCCCGGCGCGAAGCGCGACTTCGGCCAGTTCGGCTCCGCACTGGGCGATGAGCTGCTTGTTGGCGGTCACCACCGATTTGCCGCTTTGCAGTGCGCGCTTCACCCACTCGCCCGTGGGATTCACCCCGCCCACGACCTCGACCATCACATCGGCATCGGAGGCGAGGATCTCTTCGATGTTTTCGCACCATCGCACGTGCGCGGGAACCCAGTCGACTTTCTTGCGCTCGACGTTGCGATTGAAAACATGCGTCAGGCGCAGCAAGGGCTGGTTCAGTCCGTTGCACAGAATGCGAGCCACCGCGCTTCCGACGGTGCCGAAGCCGACGATAGCAACCTTGAGAGCCGATTCAGAATAGGGCATGGAACAATCCGCAGCCTTGGTTGACGTTGCCACTCTTCACCTCACCATATCATGCGAAATCCTGCAATTGTTTTTGTGTGACTCAGACCACCCCAACAAGCCAACTACGGGGTTGTCGGGGACCCCGGGGAATGCGCCGGGTACCTTGAGAGCGTCAACTACCCCGCCCTAGCTTCGCTAGAACGAGGCACACGGCACAAACCGAACGGCGAATCCCCTCAAGGGCTAAAGCCCCATTCCTATTGGCTACTGACGGACGGGCTGAAGCCCGTCCCCTTCAATGCCGCTAAAGCCCTTCAATGCGGCTGAGGCCCGCCCCTTTCAAAGAACCATTTATGAAACAGACTCCAGGGCTATTTCAGATCCCCGCCCGTGGCAGCCGCGCTCAGCGGTTGATGCTGTTCGAAAAACCTTGCGTGCAGATGCTTGACCGCCTCGGGCATGTCGCTTTCCTCGATGACAACGCCGATATTGATCTCCGACGCGCCTTGCGAAATCATGTGTATGTTGACGTTCGCGGTTGCCAGCGTGCCGAAAACGCTGGCCGCCACTCCAACCTTGTGGCTGATCTCCTCGCTGACCAGGCAAACGATCGCCTTTCCGGTTTCCACCTCGACGTCGTCCCCGAGTTGTTTCAAATCCTGCAACAGCGGGTTATGTACTCCGGCCGAGTCCAGAGCGATGGAGATGCTAGCTTCGGAGGTCGAAACCAGATCGGCCGACAGACTATGACGCTCGAACACCTCGAAGAGGCCTTTGAGGTAGGTGAAGGCTCCGGGCTTGCGGTTCGTCCGCATGCTGATGATGGTGACGTTCTTCTTGGCGGCGATGGCGCGGAACATGGTCTGGCAGCGCGAGGCGCGGGCGCGAATGCAGGTGCCCTTGCCTTCCGGGTGTCTGGAATCGAGCACGTAGACCGGAATGTCTTTCTCCACTGCGGGAATCACCGTCGCAGGATGCAGCACCTTGGCGCCGAAATAGGCCATCTCGGAGGCCTCGGCAAAGCTCATCTCGTCGATCTTGCGCGCATTCGGACAGAGACGAGGATCGGTGGTCATTACGCCCTTGACGTCGGTCCAGATCTCGATGCAATCGGCCGAGAGCGCCGCGCCGACGATCGAGGCTGAATAGTCGGAGCCGCCGCGGCCGAGCGTGGTGGTGATTCCGCCGGCGTTGGATGCGATGAAGCCGCCTATCACCGGAACGCAGTTGCGGGCGAGCAGAGGGAGCAACTTTGCCGGCATGCGCTCGTTGGTTGCCGCGAAATCGGGAGCGGCGCGGGTGAAGGACGAATCGGTAATCAGGCATTCGCGCGCATCCACCAGCTCGGAGTCGATGCCCAGCGCGTTGAAGGCCGCCGTCACCAGCGTGCTGGAACAGATTTCGCCGTAGGACATCACGTTGTCCATGGTGCGGGGAGAAAGCTCGCCCAGGGCGGAGATTCCGCGCAGCACCACTTCCAGCGAATCGAACAGCAATTGCAACTGCGGATTCACCAGCGCAGCGACCCTCAGTTCCTCGCCGGCGGCGGAGTGACGCTCGCGAAGGCCCTGAAGCGACTTCAGCGATGCGGGCAGGCCGGTGCCCGCCGCGCCGCGCGCCATGGCGACCAACACGTCCGTAACGCCTCCCATGGCGCTGACTACCACCACCGGTTTTTGCGCTCGACGGCCGGCGACGATGGACGCTACGCGAGTAATGGCCTGCGCATCTTCGACGGAAGTACCACCGAATTTCATGACAATCATTGCTGGCTCCTCAGGGTGATCAGGGTGATTGGTATGCCGGAAAAACGAAAACCCACCGGCTAGGCCATGCGGTGGGTCTTACGAGTGTCGATCTATGAGAGCTTGTTTATGAAGCCTTACAGATCCCTTCTCCGCCCGGCGCGCCGCATGTGCTAATAATTCGCACACGCGCTGTGCGTGTTATTGTGCCGCCGGTTGTGGGAGAAATATGCATAAACATGAACGAATCCTTACTCTAAGGCAATTCGGCGGGGAGCGTCAAGAAATTTCGCCCGTAATGGGAATACCAAAATGAAAGCTGGTTCCTGGTGTTGACTTTTGATAAGACCAGCGTCATGGTTCCTGCGTCACCCAGCCACCCGGCCGTAACAAATCGGACGCTTCTCATCGGAATTGTTCGTCTTCAGGGCCTCGGGCTCAAACAGGACATTCCAGTGGATCACGGGGCAGCCGAAAGCATAGGAGGAAGGAATTTATGGAAAAAGGAATGGGTCGGAGGGAGTTCTTACAGACAACAGCCGCCGCAGGCACGGTGTTGTTAGCCGGAAACCTCGCACAAGCAGCCCCAAACGTGCCAGAGCGGACGAAGATTCCAGAGGCTGACAAAATCATCATCACGGTCATCACCGACAATTTAGCCGATGCAAACCGCTTAGATTACAAAATTGCGAAGAGACCTGCCTACGTTACAAGCCCCCTGGACGCCGCCTTCCACGCTGAACATGGGTTGTCTTACCACATTGAGACAGTGGTCGACGGAAAGACGCATGCCTGCCTCTATGATTTCGGGACAAATCCAAAAGGGATTGTGCAAAACCTGGACCTTCTGAAGATTGACCTTCGACAAGTGGAAGCTCTTGGTTTAAGCCACGACCATTGGGATCATGAAGCCGCCTTGGTTGAGGTTCTTAAGGCAAAGAGAGAAGAGTTCTCCAAGGACATCCCTCTTTATGTCGGAGAACAATTTTTCGTAGGGACCTACAGCAAGCGGCCTGCAGGGATTATTAAAGCGAATCTTCTCAAGAGAGAAGATATTGAGAGGCTGGGTTTTATAAAAATCGTGGAGATCAAAGGCCCTGCTGCGATCATTCCGGGCGCCTATTTGCCAGGGAGAGTCGAGCGGGTGACAGACTATGAAAAACTTGGTCCTCAATTTCTGGCCAAGAAAGGGGACGAATACGTACAGGAGACGTTCCCCGGAGAGCAAGCCGTAATTCTAAATGCCAAAGGCAAGGGGCTCGTCGTGCTTTCCAGTTGTGCGCACAGGGGGATCGTGAATACCGTACGACACGCTCAGAAGATGACGGGCATCGAAAAGGTGCATGCCGTGATCGGCGGATGCCATTTGATCAATGCCAAGCCGGAAGTGATTCTGAAGACGGTGGCGGATATTAAGGCAATCAATCCGGACTACATTGTGCCCACACATTGTACCGGTTTCGAGGCGATATCAGCCTTTGCCCGAGAGATGCCAGAGCAGTTCATACTGAACACGGCTGGCACAAGATACATCATAACCGCCTAGAGATTGACGAGGGAACGGCTTCGGTTCTGATAAAATCCGTCCTGCTCATGGAAGGATGACGGTGAGACATGAAGAGGACAACACTCCTGCTTCTTACGGTTCTTTTGTCTTTTGGTGCCGTTGGCGCAAATGCCGAAGAAAAAAACGATATCTTTTCAAAGGTGGTTGGGACCTGGGAATGGGCAGACCGGGTTGGAACGGCAGAGTCCAATCCTCACACTATCAAATTTATAGATGAAAACAAGGCTGCAGTTTTCTCGCTTGTGAACCCGATCAAGAGCCAAGACGGTACGACGAAACGTTCATACACCTACAAAGTTCTATACAGTGGTGAACATTCGATAACTATGTTCCTTGACGGAGAAACGCGAAAGACGGACGCTGGCGATCTCGTTATCTGGGTCCTCATGTTAAAGACTCCAGACGTTTATTGCTGGAGGAGAACAGACTGGCCGCCTCAAGGCTGTACAAAAGAAGTTCGGCGGGTAAAACCATAGATGGATTTCGTCGCCTGGTGCCCCGTTCTGGCGAAGCTAGGGCGGGGTAGTCGACGTTCCCGCAGTGCCGATTCGCAACCCCTCTTCCGAGTCCGGATGCTGTGCTGTGATGACGAAACGAAAGCCCCACTCAAGCCAACAGATGGCTTGAATGGGCCACCCTTTCCACCCAAGCGTCGCTTGAATGCCCCCAAAGCGCCGCATTTTCGGGGCTGACAAATCGCTCGCGCAATTCTGCAAATGGAGTATCATCTCAGCACCGGATTTTCAGGCAATTACCAAGGCTTAGCGGCGACATGCCGCGATGCAAGAAGTGAAGCATGTAGAGGTGCCGCTTGCGCGCCGGGTACGGACGGAGTGCCCTCCGGCTCGCGGCGCGGGCGCGGCGGTGCAAGCGTAATCATTTAGCGGAAATGAAGCGAAAGCGACTGGTGAACAGGCGCTGAACGACTTGAGGAGGGGCCGTGGGTACAAGCATCAATACACCTACTAAACAAGAAGAAGTGCAGAAACGAGCGTGGTTTCTAGACCTGAACCGCGCCGAGAAGAGCACTCTGATCGCAACCTTTGGCGGCTGGGGCCTTGACGGCCTCGATGTCATGGTCTACAGCTTCATCATTCCCAGCCTGATTGCCCTGTGGCACATCAGCGCCGGACAGGCAGGCTTGCTGGGCACGGCGACGTTGCTGATCTCGGCGCTGGGCGGATGGCTTGCCGGACTGCTCTCCGATAAGTATGGACGCACCCGGGTTCTGCAATGGACGGTTCTGTGGTTCTCGCTGTTTACGTTCCTCAGCGGGTTTACGACATCTTTCTGGCAATTGCTGGTCACCCGCGGATTGCAAGGCCTCGGCTTCGGTGGTGAGTGGGCCGTGGGCGCGGTTCTGATGGGCGAGACGATTCGCGCCCAACACCGTGGCAAAGCCGTTGGTACGGTGCAGAGCGGTTGGGCAATCGGCTGGGGTTTGGCTGCCATTTGTTACATCGTGCTGTTTGCGCTGCTGCCGCAGGCATTAGCCTGGCGCGCAATGTTCTGGATCGGCATTCTGCCGGCGTTTCTGGTGTTCTACATCCGGCGCCATGTGCCGGAGCCCGATGTCTACGCCAAGACGAAGAAACAAATGGAATCCAAAGGCGAGAGCAGCCACTTTCTGGAGATCTTTTCGCCCGCCATGCTGCGCACCACACTGCTGACCTCCCTGCTGGCGACCGGCGCCCAGGGCGGATACTATGCGATCACGACCTTCCTGCCGACCTTTCTGAAGACCGTGCGCAAGCTCTCGGTAATGAACACCGGTGGATACCTGTGTGTCACTATCGTCGGCGCTTGGGTTGGGTACATGGTAGGAGCTTATCTCGCCGATTATCTTGGCCGCAGGCGATCGCTGATTCTATATGCCGCCTGTTCGGCCATTACCGTCACCTGCTACACGTTCCTGCCCATCAGCAATACAACGATGCTGGTCCTGGGCTTCCCGCTAGGGTTCTTTGTATCAGGAACTTTCAGTCCGATCGGCTCGTTTTTTACCGAGCTGTTTCCTTCGCGGCTGCGTGGTTCGGGCCAGGGGTTCGCTTACAACTTCGGGCGCGGCGTCGGAGCACTGTTTCCCACGCTGGTCGGCTTTCTCGCGGTGCGAATTACCCTGGGAAAGGCGATTGCCGTATTCGGCGTAGCCGCTTACCTGGCGATGATCATAGGGGTCTTGTGCCTTCCCGAGACGAAGGGCAAGGAGCTGAAGGCCTACGAATAAAGCCTCTCACCCCAGCAACGGCGAAAGCGGCCATTGTCGGGGACTCCGGTGAGCGGTCTCCCGCTCTTCACCGCGGCCATGAATACCCGCCGGAAGCCAATGCGGCTTACCGGCGGTTTTTTTACGTACGCCGTGCATGAATGACAGCTTGGAGGTGCAAGTCCTCTACCCAACCTGATGGAGGTGAAGGGTTAGCGAAGCGCAAGGGCGTCGTCGCGAGGCGAGGTCTGAAGGAAGCGT
>Ga0181533_1000131_pt1 | contig 93804 bp, 74 predicted proteins | sample PEATcosm2014_Bin_45_FD_119772 | JGI IMG/M metagenome (GOLD analysis project Ga0181533, IMG submission 119772) | Peatland microbial communities from MTU Mesocosm Facility, Houghton, MI, USA - PEATcosm2014_Bin11_60_metaG | ecosystem: Environmental > Terrestrial > Soil > Wetlands > Peat | place... | reverse complement strand
TGGAGAACGGCTTTGAGCCGGAATTCCCTCCGCAAGTTGAGCAGCAGCTTTCGCAATTGGCAACGCACCCGCCACAGGTGGCGCCGGGAGGAGCGATTCGCGATCTGCGCAATCAGCTCTGGTCTTCGATCGATAACGATACCCGCGTGATCTCGATCAGATTGAGGTAGCTGAGCGGCTGCCCACCGGTCAGTCGCGGGTGCTGATAGGAATCGCGGATGTCGATACGTTCGTCCCGAAGAACACGGCCATCGATCAACATGCCGCGAAGGAAACGACCACGGTCTATACGGGTATACGGAATTTCTCGATGTTGCCCGAGCAGCTTTCGACCGGCACGACTTCCCTGCTGGAGGGGGCGGATAAGCTCAGCCTGGTAATCGAGTTTGTGGTTGACCGGGATGGTCGCGTTAACTCGAGCGAGGTATATCGCGCGGTCGTCCGCAATAAAGCGCAGCTCACTTATGATGCTGTAGGTGCTTGGCTCGAGAGTAAAGGCGCCGCCCCGGTTAAAGTAGCAGACTCAGCCGAATTGCAGTCTCAGCTACGCCTCCAGGATGAGGCCGCCCAGGCCCTGAGGAATGAGCGGTATCGGCACGGTGCGCTGAATATCGAGACCACCGAAGTCCGCCCGGTGGTACTTAACCAGCAAGTCGTGGGCGTGGTGAAACAGGAGAAGAACCGTGCCACTGAACTGATTGAAGATTTCATGATTGCAGCGAATGGGGTGGTCGCCCGCATGTTACTGCAAGTTTCCTCCATCCGGCGCGTGGTAAAAACTCCCGAGCGTTGGAATCGAATCGTGGAGCTTGCAGCACAACAAGGTGAGCAACTGCCCGCCGAGCCGGATTCCAAGGCCCTGAACGAGTTCTTGACGAAGCGCAAAGCCGCCGATCCGGACCACTTTGCCGATCTGTCGTTGGCCGTGATCAAGTTGATGGGGCCGGGTGAGTATGTGCTGGAACGCCCCGGCGATCCTGAGCAAGGACATTTCGGCCTCGCCGTTCAGGACTACACTCACTCTACGGCCCCCAATCGGCGCTTCGCCGATCTTGTCACCCAGAGACTGATCAAAGCCGTGCTCGCGAACCAGCCTGCTCCATATTCAGACGATGAGTTGGCCGCAATTGCCGCCAACTGTACCTCGAAAGAAGACGCGGCGCGGAAGGTTGAGCGAGAAATGTCGAAGCGGATCGCGGCGGTCGCAATGACCGGCAGAATCGGCGAAGTTTTCGATGCGATCGTTACGGGAGTGACTCCACACGGAACCTTTGTTCGCGTGTTGCAGCCCCATGTAGAGGGATTGTTGGCGCGTGGCCAACAAGGAGTGGATGTTGGAGACAAGCTACGGGTAAAGCTACTGAGCACGGATGTCCAGCGCGGATATATTGATTTCGCGCGAATGTAGGAGCAGCGCCAGCGGGGAGGGCATGGTGAACAATTTACTTCGTTGGAGGAATTCTGATGCCTGGAATGGATGCAAGAACTGAATCTGAATCGCCCGTAAGAACCGCCTTGCGCACCCGCATTCGCGAGCTTTGCGCCAAGTATCCCGATGAATATTGGCGCAAGGTGGATCGCGAACGGGCCTACCCGGAGGAGTTCGTCGCCGCGCTGACGGATGCGGGATATCTGGCCGCTCTGATTCCGGAAGAATATGACGGCGCCGGCCTGGGCATAGTAGAGGCTTCCATCATTCTGGAGGAGGTCAATCGTTCCGGCGGCAATTCCGGGGCGGCGCATGCGCAGATGTATACGATGGGCACGCTCCTGCGCCACGGCTCCGATGAGCAGAAGCGCCGCTATTTGCCAAAGATTGCAGGCGGCGAGTTGCGCCTGCAGGCGTTCGGAGTCACCGAGCCCGATGCCGGTTCCGATACCACTAAGATAAAGACCAGGGCCGTACGCAACGGAGACAAGTACGTCGTCAACGGACAGAAGGTATTTACCTCGCGTGTGCAGCACTCCGATCTTATGATTCTGCTCGCCCGAACCACGCCTCTCGACCAGGTGAAGAAGAGATCCGATGGACTTTCCGTATTCCTGGTGGATTTACATCAGGCGATCGGCCATGGGCTAACCGTGACCCCCATCCGCACGATGATGAATCATGAAACCAATCAGTTGTTCTTCCAGGACGTCGAGGTGCCCGCTGTAAACCTGATCGGAGAAGAGGGCAAAGGCTTCCGTTACATCCTGGACGGCATGAACGCCGAGCGCATTCTCATTGCCGCCGAGTGCGTCGGCGATGGCTACTGGTTCGTTGACCGCGCGGTCCGCTATGCCAAGGAACGGGTCGTCTTCGATCGTCCCATCGGGCAGAACCAGGGGATTTCATTCCCCCTGGCACAGGCATACATACACACGCGCGCGGCCGACTTGATGCGGATGGATGCGGCGCAGAAGTTCGACTCCGGCCGGCCATGCGGTCCGGAAGCGAACATGGCCAAACACCTGGCCGCGGAGGCTTCCTGGGAGGCCGCTAACGTTGCTCTGCAGACGCATGGCGGATACGGATTCACCGAGGAATACGACATCGAGCGCAAGTTCCGGGAGACGCGCCTATACCTGGTAGCTCCGCTTTCGACCAATCTCATTCTGTCCTACGTCGCCGAACACGTACTCGGCTTGCCGAGGTCCTACTAAATGTTGCCCTTGGAAGGAATCAAGGTAGTATCCATCGAGCAGGCGGTTTCCGCGCCCTTTGCGTCGCGGCAACTGGCCGATTTCGGAGCTCGCGTCATTAAGATTGAACGCCCCGGAAGCGGCGACTTTGCCCGTGGCTATGACGAAAAGGTAAGGGGGATGGCGAGCTGGTTCATCTGGCTGAACCGCTCCAAGCAAAGCTCTGATAACCAAGCATCAGGAGAAGTGTAATGGCACTAAAAGAAGGCTGGAAAGGTAGATTCTTCGAGGACTTCGAGGTGGGCGACGTATACCAGCATCCGCTGGGGCGAACTGTCATCGCCGCCGATAACATCTGGTTCACCCTGCTGACGCAGAACACGGCTCCCATCCATTTCGATTACCACTACGCGTCTCAGACGGAATTCGGCAAGCCGCTGGTGGACTCCACTTTCACGCTCGCCCTGGTCACCGGACAGAGTGTTACGGACGTTTCGCAAAACGTCTTTGCCAACCTTGGTTGGGATGAAGTCCGCTTGCCCAACCCGGTGTTCGAGGGCGACACCATCTATTCCCAGACGGAGGTCCTCGAGAAGCGCGAATCCAAGTCGCGCCCCAACGTCGGCATCGTGAAGGTAAAGACCACCGGCTACAACCATGAGGGCACTGTGGTGATCGAATTTATCCGCACACTGTTGGTGTACAAGCGCGGCCAGGCCCCCAAAATTGCCCGTCTGGCGCCACGAGGCGCGAAATGAAGCCGGGTGGGGCGCGAAGCGCCAGCACCGCGACGCTGGCCTCCTTCGTCCACGATTTATCGTATTCCGATCTTCCGGCAAACGTTGTGTTGCGCACGGAAGAATTATTTCTCGGAGCTGGAGGACAAAGCGCGCCGGCTGGCGGCTTATCATCAGGGCGCTTCCGGCGAGGAGATCGAGCGCATCATCCGACGCGTCTGGATGCTCCCACAACAGGCAAACTTGTCGGATATGCTTAGTAGTTGAGCGCGCGGTGAAGCGGCCCGACTCTGGAGCGAGTGCTCCTAACGGCCGATCCCGACGATTTGCGCGCGTCAGCGAGGAGAGCTGAGTGGCGATTAGCGGGCAACTGCTGGAAGACACAATTTTTAGGCTCGTGAAGAAAGCGTCGATCGAGCTTCCTGTCGACGTACAGAATGCTCTCAAGTCGGGCTATGCCCGCGAGGAGAGCCCTGTCGCCAAGGGACAACTTGGAGCGATTCTCGACAACTGCCGGATTGCCGTCGAAAAGCAAGTCGGATTGTGCCAAGACACCGGCATGCCGATGTTCTATGCCGATCTTGGCCTGAACTGCCGGCTTGAGGGAGACCTGATGCAGGCGGCCGAAAGAGCCCTGATCCGAGCTACTGCGGAAGTCCCACTCCGGCCGAATGTAATCAATCCTTTGACCAAGCAGAACTCAGGCACGAATACGGGCTGGGGTATCCCATATATTCACTGGGAAATGATCAGCGGGTCGGATTACCTGGATCTTACGGCGGTTCCCAAAGGCTTTGGATCGGAAACGCGGGCCTCTCAGTGCTGGATTCTGAGCAGCGAAGACGTTGGCCGGGCTGCCGTTAAAGCCGTACTGGACATCGCCGAGGATTCCATGGGAGAGCCCTGTCCCCCAGTGATCATCGGAATTTGCATTGGTGGATTCGCCGACTCTTCCATGGTTCTGGCCAAGAAGGCCTTGTTTCGCACTCCGATTGGTAAGCACAATCCCGATCCTACAGTCGCCGCCCTGGAGACCGAGATCTTCGAGGCGGTGAATGCGATGGGATTAGGCCCGATGGGTTTGGGGGGCAAGACTTACGCGTTAGGAGTCCATGCAGAAATGAGCGGCTCCCACACCGCGGTTGCGCCGGTCTCAGTGGTGTTCCAGTGCTGGGCTTGCCGGTACTCCAAGGCGCGCATTCATAGCGACGGGCGGGTTGAGTATATAACCCATCCGGAAGAGGACAGCGTGCGATGACGAATGAACATCACTTGCAACTGCCCGTCAGCGAGGAGCAGATACGCCGGCTCAACTTGGGCGATATCGTTTACCTCTCCGGCGTGGTTCACACGATGCGAGACATGGGGTATCGACGAGCAGTTGAAATGCTGCACCGTGGCGAAAAACTGCCTTTCGACCTGAACAACGGCGCCATTTGGCATTGCGGGCCAATCACCCGCATGGACACGGAAGGAAAATGGCAAGTGCTTTCCGCCGGCCCCACCACGAGTTCACGCTTCAATGAACTCGGCCCTGAACTGATGAGGGCTTTCCGGATTCGCTGCACGATTGGCAAGGGGTCGATGAGCACAAAAGCCCGCGAAACGATCCGGGACGTTGGGGGCTTTTTTCTGAATGCCACTGGAGGCTGCGGCGCGCTATATGCCGGCCAGGTGGAAGAAGTCGCGAACGTCTTCTGGATGGATTTGGGCGTGCCGGAAGCGATCTGGGTAGTACGTGTCAACAGTCTTGGGCCGTTGATTGTCGGCATCGACAGCACCGGGAGTAGTCTCGTCGATGGAATCACGCAGGCAATGCAGGCCAAACTCGCTTCCATTTACGAGCAGAGCGGAATCTCCGCTAATCGCGATCTCGCTTATCTCCCCAAACGAGTGGCCGCAAAAGGCTCGCGGAAGAAGGACTAGTGGCCACGCAGCGCAAGAGCCCGATTCGATATTTGGCGGATATATAGGAGAACTACATGGCTAATCCAATGAGAACCCTGTTGTGGGTGCCCGGCAATATTCCGGAGAAGATTGCCGAAGCCTTGGAGTGCAAGGCCGATTGTGTCGTCCTGGACTTGGAAGACACGGTTCCGGTTGCGAAGAAATCCGAAGCTCGGGAGATGGTAGTTCGAACCATCTGCGATGCAAGGCCGAAGGACAAATTAATCGGAGTTCGCGTCAACTCCTGGCAATCGCCGTTTGGAGTCGATGATCTGCGCGCCGTAGTCAGAGTCCGTCCAGACATTGTCCGTCTCCCCAAGTGCGGCACTCTCGAAGAAATGCAACAAGTGGACAGACTGATTGGGACGATAGAAAAGGAAGCCGGTATTCCGGAAGGCGCTACCAGGGTCATCGTGTCACTTGAGTCCGCTTTGGGAATCATCAACGCCTTTCCGATCGCTAAGGCCACGGGACGGCTCATCGCGCTGGCAATCGGAGTCGAGGACTATACGACAGACATGAAGACCGTTCGTAGCACCAGAGGGCTCGAACTCGAGTTGCTGTATGCGCGCTCTCATCTCGTAACTGCGGCCAGAGCGGCTGGGATCAAGGCTATCGATGGTGCGTTTCTCGACATTTCCGATGAGGAAGGGTTGATTGCGGAGACCCAGCTAATCAAACAGTTGGGCTTCGACGGTAAGAGCATAACTCATCCCAACCAGGTGGCGATTGTACACAAAGTTTTTGCGCCGTCGGATGAGGAAGTGGCGTTCGCGAAGAAGGTGGTGAAAGCGTTTATACAGGCCGAAAAAGACGGCTCATTTTATGTTTTTGTAGACAACAAGCTGGTGGACCCGCCAGTATATGCCAAGGCGCAGCGCATTCTGGAATTAAGCCAAACGTAGACAGCAATAGATCATGGCCAGCGTACGAATGGACAAATGGCTCTGGGCCGCCAGATTCTTCAAGACGCGAGCATTGGCCGCGCGAGCCTGTGAACTCGGCAGGATTCAATCCAACGGGCAGCAGGCCAAGGCTGCGCGCGAGGTCCGGGTGGGCGACCTGTTGAGGATAACAAACGAAGGCGGCGACTTTCAGGTCGAGGTCCTGCTTCTCAGTGAGATGCGCGGCCCGGCCTCGGTTGCGCAAACGCTGTACCGCGAGACAGAGGCGAGCCGAGCATTGCGCCAGAAGTTAGCAAACGAGCGAAAGACGATACAGCAATTCGTAGCGGCGCCGGAGGGCAGACCATCGAAACGCGACCGCCGCAAAATCATCCAGTTCCGGGGCAGAGCGTGACCCGCGCTTGCCCTTCGCCCGATGGCCCGCCTTTGTTTTATACTGCCCACACTACAGTTGTTGCCGGAACCCATTTCCAAAGGCCGGCAAACTGGCGGTCCTAATTGCCTCCAACGGAACCAGAGAACAACAGAACGCTCCTTACTGCCGCGATTGTGATTGTCGTAGGCGTTATTGCCACAACGCTGGCGCAACCACAGGTGCTCGCGCGCATTCCCTTGCAAAACCTTCTCAAGAATGAATTGCATGTGGATCGATCGGCCAACGCCGCGTTCTTCTTCTGGGCGGGCCTGGCGTGGTATTTCAAACCCTTCGCAGGCATCTTCACCGACGCTTTCCCGATCCTTGGCAGCCGCCGCAAGAGCTACATTCTGATCAGCACAACGCTGGCCGTCCTCTCCTGGATTGGGCTCTGCGTCACCCCGCACGAGTACAGCAAGCTGCTCTGGATGTGCATCCTTATCAATGCCTTCATGGTCGTGGCGAGCACCGTCATCGGCGGCTACATGGTCGAGATCGCACAAGCGAAATCGGCCTCGGGCCGGCTCACGGCGGTCCGCCAGTTCGTGCAGCAGGGTTGTAGCATCATCAACGGTCCAAGCGCGGGTTATCTCGCCAGCATCGCCTTCACCTGGACGGCATTGGCCTGTGGCGGCGTAATGTTCCTGCTTGTGCCGGTTACGATCTTGTTCCTGCACGAACAGCGCAAGCGAATCGATTCGCGCCAACTTCTCGAAAATGCCGGCAAGCAACTGGTCAACATCGGCACCGCTAAGACGATGTGGGCGGCGGTAGGACTCATGGCGCTGTTCTACATCGCACCGGGCTTTTCGACGGCGATTTTCTACAAGCAGCAGAACGAACTCCACATGAGCACGCAGGTACAGGGTTTTCTGCAGCTCATTGCCGGCGTTTGCGGGGTCGCGGCGGCGGTTGCATATGGAACCGCCTGCCGGCGCTTCAACCTGCGTACTCTGCTTCTGTGGTGCATGGCCCTGGGCGCGGTGGCCAACTTCAGCTATCTGTTTTATTCGTCGCTGGGCCGGGCCCAGGCGATCGAAGGAATAAACGGCTTCGGCTACACGCTCGCCGAACTGGCGCTTATGGATCTTGCGGTTCGCGCCACCCCCGCTGGCAGCGAAGGCCTCGGCTTCTCGCTGATGATGAGTGTCCGCAATCTAGCCCTGTTCGGCACTGACTGGTTCGGGGCGAGACTGCTGGAGCAATACCATATTTCCTTCGACTCTCTGGTGATTGCCAACGCGGTGACCACTCTCATTACTGTCCCGCTCGTGTTCTTGCTTCCCAGGGTGCTGGTAAACAAAAAGGACGCGGAGCTGTATGAAGAAGCTCCTGCCCCGAAAATGACGATGCAGGAATAAAGCGTGCGTGGGCCATCGGTCGGTTATGAGACAAAATACGCTCCGCTGCCTGATAGTTACGGCGCCGATCGCAATCAAGGTTAAGCCCACATTTTCTTATGAAGGTTGGCGCCAGTAGCCGTATTATCAGGTCAACGTAAGTATCCTTGGGGTTTTAAGGAGCAAGACAACTCCGCGGAAACCTCAATTCAATTGGGGCCGCGGGTAGTGTAAGAGTCGTCGTGCCTTGCGGCTGTATTTCGCGAGCGTCGCGGGACGGCAGTGTCTGTCCGCGTGCTGGAAGCTGTCTGCCGATGAATGGAAGAACAGTGAAGCAGGTTGGAAACGGGCCCATTGATCCTCTTGTTTGGCGCATCGCCGGGGTCGTGCTGTTTGGCCCGTTGATGACCAGCCTCGACTCGACGATCGTGAATGTCTCGCTCTCCAAGCTGGGCCAGCAGTTGCACGCTTCGTTGGCCGTGATCCAGTGGGTCACCAGCGGCTACCTGCTCGCTCTGGCCCTGATGCTTCCCTTAAGCGGCTGGCTGGTAGACCGGATCGGAGCCAAGCGCGTTTATCTTGGCTGTTTCACGGCGTTTACTGCCGCCTCGATGCTCTGCGGATTCGCCACTTCGGCCGCGGCGCTCATCGGCTTTCGCGTGCTGCAGGGAATGGCCGGCGGCCTGCTGGCTCCCATGGCGCAGATGATGACAGCCCGCGCGGCCGGCCGCCATGTGGCCCGGGTCATGGGCTTCATGGTTATGCCGGTTATGCTTGGCCCCATCTTTGGACCGGCTTTGGCTGGAGTCATTCTTCAACACGCGTCGTGGCGATGGATCTTCTTTATCAATCTGCCAATCGGCATTTTCGCCACGCTACGCGCGGTGTGGGTCTTGCCCAATGACGCCAGAGAAACGAACCCTCGAGCGTTCGATCTGGTTGGGTTTCTCCTTCTGTCGCCCGGCCTCGTCTTCCTGCTGCATAGCCTGGAGCAGCTTAGTTCCAATTCTGCGGCAAAGCATCTCAACCAATTGGAGCTTCTGGCCGCGATCGGGCTGGTGACGGCCTTCCTTGTGCACGGAGCGCGGCGCGGACCAGCGGCGCTCATCGATGTGCATTTGTTTCGAAGACCAAGTTTTTCAGCAGCCGCTCTGACGCAGTTCCTCAGCAATGCGGTTGTTTTCGGCGGGCAAATGCTGCTGCCTCTTTACCTGCTGATGGCGAGGAACGTTTCGCCAACCAGGGCGGGGGCCCTGCTGGCGCCGGCCGGGCTGGGAATGCTTTGCTCCTATCCGATGATGGGGCCGCTAACGGAGCGCTTCGGTTCGCGCCGGGTCTCTTCTTCCGGGGCGCTGATTGCACTTCTTGGCACGCTTCCGTTTGCCCTGTGCTCCGCTCCAGGTCTGTCGACGTGGGCCACGTGCCTGGCGCTCTTTGTGCGAGGAGTGGGACTCGGTTCCATCACCCTTCCCTCGATTGCGGCAGCCTATGCCGCCATCCCGAAGGAAACCATTCCAGTTGCCACCACGGCAATCAACATCGTGCAGCGCTTCGGCGGCCCTGTCGCTACCACCGGACTGGCGATCTTTCTGCATTCCAGAATGCACGGAGATTCGCAGAATCTCTTGCTGCCGTTTGCGGGAACACAGCTCGATGCAAGCGCTTTCGCCGCTGCCTTCTGGCTGTTATGCGCCGTACATGCCTTCTGTGTCATCGCGGCGCTGCGGCTGCCGTCACGTCCGGAAGAAGGCGCCGATGAAGCCTGGCAGGAAAGGGAGCAAGCGGTAGCAGCGCTCGCAGAGTAAGCTACTGCTGATATTCGCAACTGCACCAGCGCTTCTCTAGCAGGTTGCTGAAAAACTGTTCTCCGAGGGTGACATCCAGCCGGCGGTGATATATAGGGGTACACCGAAAATGAAATTGCTCTAGTTACAAGATTGAATTTGAATCACGCGGAAGCTGCTCCACGGTAAGTTGGACAGGCTCGGGAGTTTGGTCATGCCGACCGAAGCCCAGGTGGTGTTGCTGGTATTCATGTCGCTTACAGCATATAAGGCCAGCGCGCCACTGGTGTCCACCACGTAGGCACCGTAGGTCTGCAATGCCGTAGCGATTGTCTTTTCCCATGGAGGCCACGATTGCGCGGAGACATTGAATGCGGGATCTAGCTGTATAAGCGCACCTTCGGGGATGGCATTGGCGTTGCTGCTGGCGCCGTACTTAGCGATTTTGTCCACGTAGATCGTCATAGTCTTGATCGTCGCTGTTGACGAGTTCGACGTCGTCGAGGCTACGAAGGGCACCGTGGTGCTCACCGTTGAGTTAGGCAGCGGAGAGCTGACAGCGACGTTGGCCAGCGTCAAATTCGCGCTCGCCGGGCGCGTCAGAGCGCCCAGTTCCCCTGTGATCTCTACTGTGAACGCGCCATAGTTGCTGTTCGCCGACGTAAGTACGGTGGCCGTGGCCGTGACCGTGGCCGTACCGTTGAGCGTCACCGAGGCAGGGGTGATGCTGCAAGTGGAGTTAGCCGGACCGCCGCTGCATCCCAACGACACGTTGCCGCTCAAACCTTTCACCGATGCCAAGGTAAGCGTATAGATGGCCGACTGCCCCGGTGTGATCGTCTGCGACGCCGGCGAAACCGTAAACGAAGTGGAATTGCTGCTCGCCAGGTAGGTTCCATCCGTGCTGCCGCCGTAGTTGGCGCTCCCCTGGTGCAAGCCGGCGCTCAGACCGCTCAATTGCAAGCCGACTGCGCCATTGCTTCCCAAAGGGGTCGCCGGCTGCGCAATGCCATCCACCGTGAAAGTTACCGAGCCGGTCGATGGTGTGCCCGGGCCGCTTTGCGCTACCACATTCACGGCGATGTTTATCGCTTGTCCATAGTTAGGGCTGAGCGGGCGTGATCGGCTGGAAGTTCACCGCCGTCGCCGTCGTGGTCTCGCCGCTGCCGGAAAGATTTACTTGCTGGGTTGAGCCGGCGACATTCAGCGCGTTGTCCGTCAACGTGAGTGTGCCGATGAGGCTGCCTCCAGTAGTAGGAGAAAACACCACGCCGACCACGCAGGAATCTCCCACGGCGAGCGGGGAGGAAGGCGAACAGGTTGTCGTGCTGCCGTCGACGTTAAAGCTCGTGCTCGCCGTAATGCCGCTCAGATTCAGTGGCGCGTTGCCAATGTTGGCCAGCGTGAATGTCTGCGCAGCGCTGTTGGAGTTAATCTGGGTCGGCGGGAAGCTCAGGGGCGGCGTAGCTACGGTTACAGTCCGAATGCGCTGGTTGCCGTAATCCACAATGTACAGGTTGCCGGCCGAATCCACCGCGATACCGTGCGGATAACCCAATCCGGCACTGGTCGCCGGACCATCGTCGCCGCTGTAGCCAAAAGTTCCATTGCCTGCCACGGTCGTGATGGGTCTGCTAGGCGAACGACACGCGCACCGAGCCCAACCCCGATACGCGCACCTCGAATGCGTCGCCGGATTTCGCTGGAACCATGGGCCCTAGCGCGCCGGAAAGGATCGTGTCGCCGGCTTTGAGTGGACGTCCGACGCGAGCCATCGTCGCTGCCAACCAGAGAGCCGCCGCCAGGGGATTACCCATGCAGGCTTCGCCGGAGCCAATCGAGACCTGCTCTCCGCCGCGTTCCATCAGCATTCCACAATGCACCAGATCAATATCGCGCAGCAGTTTTGGCTGCGTGCCCAGCACGTACATCGCGGCTGAAGCGTTGTCGGCAATCGTATCCACCAGCCGAATGTCCCAGTTCTGAACGCGCGAATCGACAATTTCGATCGCCACGGCCGCGAAATCGATGGCCCGCAGCAGGTCCGCAATCGTCGGCGTCGCGAAATCCAAGTCGCGCCCCAGCACGAAGGCGATTTCGCCTTCCACCTTCGGTTGGATCAGCCGCGTCATCGAGACTGTTTCGCCGTCGGCCCGGGCCATGTCGGCAAACAACATTCCGTAGTCCGGCTGATCTACACCCAACTGCTTTTGCACTGCCACCGAAGTGAGCCCGATTTTGCGACCCACCAGGCGAGCGCCTTCCGCCAGCCGCCGGTTGGTGTTCAGGTCCTGCACCCGATAACCAAAATCCGGCCCGGCGCCGCTTAACAATTCGCGCACGGGAGCACACGTCCGCAGGTTTTGCTGCGCCAACCATAAAATGTTCGCTGCTATTTCCGCGATTTCGGCTGTTTGTTTCGCTACTGGCACGGTCATACCTCCATATTTGCCACAGACTCCGCGAGTTTTGCCCCCGCCGGCTCTTCAATTGCCATGTCCGATACATAGTCACCGGACTTAGATCAGCTTCGCTAGGCCGTGACCGCTTTCGCCTGCTTGCGATTCTGAAAGAACTTAAAGTCTCCCCGCTCCACGAGCAACGACGTCAGCACTCCAAGAACGATAGACCAGAACGGAGCACCGATGCTGAGGATCGACAGGTTCGTAACGGCCACGAAAAAGGCTACTACAGCTCCGGACTTGAACTGCCCGGTAAACGCGCCCCTGAACGCACTGCCGAATACATCGAACATGGCCAACCCGGTAAGCACGGCGGTGAACTCGGCCGGGACCAGTTTCACCGCATCAACCGCGACCTTGGCCAACAGCGCGAAACAGAACCAGAATACACCTTCAAAAAAGGCTGCAATAAAGCGCAGCTCCTTGCGCTCGCCCGACGCCGGACCGGAACAAATAGCCGTGCTGGGACCGGCGGTAACCGCCGGATGGGCGCCGAGGAAGCCGTTGAAGAAGGCGCCGATGCTGGGGATCAGATACATGGCGTTGATTGGCGGTGTGTAGCCTTCCGCCAAGAGCACGCCGACCGCCTGGATATTCTGTACGCCAATCACCAGGAAGAACAGCGGCACGCTGATGTTGAGGATGGCCGACCAACTGAACGCGGGCAGCGCCAACCGCGGCTGGGCAAACTGCCAGCTCATCGTGACGGGCTTGATCAGACCGAAGTAATACAGCAGCGCCGCTCCCACAACCATGGCAACAATGATCGGCGGAAATTTTTGACTGAACTTCCGGAAGCCCATGACGACGAGAAAGATTACCAGCATGAGCCCGTAAATCGAGGGCGTTTTGATGGCCGCGCTGAACATGCTGACCCCAAAACTAAGCAGCACGCCGCCCACCATGCCCAGCATCACGGGGACCGGAATATGATCGACAACTTTCTTGATGGCTCCGGTGAGCGTGAGAATCAAAGCCACCAGGCCGACCACCATGTACGCGCCCACCGCCTGGTTGAGCGGAAACCGCGCCAGCAGTTTGCCCAGCAGAATTGTTCCCGGGATGCTGTAAGCGATAACCAGCGGTATGCGATAGCGCAAAGCCACGAACATGGTAGACAAACCGCCGAAGCCGTATAGGGCAAGCAGCCACGACACGGCTTGCGCGTCGGTCAGGCCGCCCGATTTGGCGGCATTCATCACAATTACGCCAGGGCCCAATGTGCTGAACAACGTAGCCACAAGGCCGGTCCCGACCGCGGCGGCGTTAATATTGGTGCAGAGAATCTTGAAACTTTCCTTGAGGTTGTACCCCTTTTCCAAAATCACTTCGTTCGCCCTCCTCAATGGGATTTACCGCTCTCCCTGAAGGAGTGCGGCGCGCTGTCGCACTATGAAACTTGAAGCATCTGACGCGGAAAGCGAGTAAGAATCTCGTTTTCCTTTTGGCCGACGTGAATACAATCCGTAATCCGCGGACCGCCGCCATGCTTGCGGTAAATGGTTGGCAGCAGCAGGTCCACTACCATCCCGGCCTCAATCCTGTCGCTCCGGCCTTTGCCAATGATGGGATAAAACTCCGATTGCCTGATGCCTACGCCGTAGCCCGTCACGTCGAGATACTGTTCTTCCAGGCCCGCCTCGATCACCATGGCCCGGGCCGCGGCGTCCACATCGTTGGAGCTGGCGCCGGGTCTCAAAGCCTGAATCGCGGCGCATTGCGCCCTGAGCAGCAGCTCATGCACTTGGTGGTAGCCCGGCGCAACCTCGCCGACCGCGGCGGTTCGGCACATCTTTGCGCAATAGCCCCGGCACGTCGCACCCAAGTGGATGACGACGATTTCGCCCGCCTCGATCTTTTTGCTGGTGGCGCAAGGATGCGTGAGCAGCGCGCGTTCGCCCGATACCACCTGGGGACGGAAGGGCGAACCGTCGGAGCCGGCCTTGAGCATCGCGTACTCGGCCTCAGCCAGCACTTCGACCTCTCTTACGCCCGGACGCACCGCCTTCGCGGCTGCCTCCATGCCCGCGGCCACGATCTCGCCGGCCTGGCGCATGTATTGCAATTCGGTATCGTCCTTGATCGCCCGGATGCGATAGAACAAATCGCTCGCGCCGCAGAAGTTTTCCTCGGAGAACTCCTTGCGTAAACCGTCGTATACGCCGAACGCCACGAAGTAGCGCTCAAATCCAATACGAGGAGACGCGTAGCCGAATGCCTTGATTCGCTCGATGCATTTCTCAACCAGCGATTCTCGCGGAAACTCGTAACCGTACGTGGCGAGCCCCGTTTCGCGCCGCACGTATCCGGCGTCGAGCCATAGCGTCACGCTGCAGGCTTCGCCTTCGCGCGGTATCAGAATCGCCTGGCACTCGATCTGGGTCAGTCCGGTGAAGTAGATCAGGTTTTCACGATTGTTGACGAATAGAATGTCCAGCCCAAGCTCAGACATCATCGCCTGTGCTTTTGCAATGCGCTTCTGTGCAAGAGCCGACATAAAGCTTTCTTCGATCTCCAAGGCCCTGATGGCCGCAACCGCAATCAGTGGTGATGCGCGTGCCAGTGCGCTTGCTTGGCGCGCAGTTTTTCCCGCAGAATCTCGACCACCGCATTCGCCAAAGCGTGCTTATCCACCCGGCCGGCGGTGCAAAACCTGCGCAGCGCCACGGCACTGGCCTCGACCTCGTCATGCGGCCCGGGCAAGCTGACGTAGGTCGTCAACCCATACTGGCCGACGCCGATGCGCACGCCCTCCTTCAAATGACGGCCGGTGCCCGCCTGGAACTTGACGATCCAGGGAGTGGCCGCCTCGGGGTCGACTCTGGTCACCGCTTCGACGCTGAAATCCTTATCTTCCGCGCCCACGCCGCCCGTCGTAATCACCAAGCCAAATCCCCGTTCAGCCGCGTCCCGCAGCGCGTGAGCGATGGCGTGAACGTCGTCTTCCAGAATCCCGCCGAACTCGGCCTTGTAGCCCTGCGACTCGAGCAGCGCCAAAAGGTAGGGAGAATTGGTGTCTTCGATCATTCCCTGCTTGACTTCAAAGCCGGTTGCGTAAACCCGTGCGCGGCGCAAGACCGTGCGTTCGATCTCGTCGCTCATGACCGCGGTGCGGGCGACGATCTCGCCGGATTGCAACGGCTCACAACTGATGAGTCCCATGATGCCCGCCGAATCGACGTAGGCATCATCTCTCACCTTCAAGCCCTCGATGCCGCGCAACTCATCCAGCAGACTTCCCTGCTTGCCAATGAGTTGCCGCATATCGACCGTCTTTGCCAGGATGTCGAGACAGATGTGATCGTCTCTCACGTCCACAACCAACACTTGTTCGGCAGGCAACTGCAGAACCTTGGCGGCTTTGGCGGCCACGGTGGTCAGGTTCACCTCGTGGAGATCAAGGCCGTAGATCCGCAGTTCGGTCTTTTCCAGCAGATTCAGTTGCACGGCGGCACCACGCTGACGTCCAGCTTCATGTCAAGCAGCGGAGCGTCCACGATCTCGGAACCGATGTCCAGGATGTCGATGCCACGGCCTTTCATGGCGGGAATGTCCTGCAAGCGCACGCCCTTGGCAAACGCCAATTTCACCTGCTGCCGCAGGCCTATGGCTTCCAGCGCCCTGCGGGCCGCTTCGAAATCGGCAAGACCGCCGGTATCGACCATCAGGATATCCGCGCCGTGGGTGACGGCCATGATCGCTTCCTGAGCGACGCTGGCGAACTCGCCCTTCAACTGAATCACCTTGAGCTTGTCGCCGACCGACGCCACTGCATTGAGCGTGGCCTCAATTCCGCCCAGCATGCGAACGAAGTTCTTGTCGAGATAGAGAAAAGGCTGGTCCGTAATCCGGAACGCGGCCCCGCCGCAAACGACCGCCTCCCTGACGATCGACTTGATTTCCGCGGGCATTTTTTTCCATGCGCCGCAGACGATCTTCATCTCGTCGCCGGCAAGTTGGACCGCGCGCCGGGCCGCCGTCGCAATCCCGGAAGACTTCGCCAGCTTGCCGATCGCAAACTCTTCGGCCAGAGCAATCTGCCTCGCCGTACCGGCAATTCGGCCGACGACCGAGCCGGCCTTCACTTCGGCGCCGTCGGCCAGCAGCAACTCAGCGCCGATTCCCGCCTCCGCCAAAGCGGCTTGCAGACGGGCGATTCCGGCTACAACTCCGTCTCTTTCGGCGACGATGCAGGCGCTGAATTGCCGGCCATTGATCCCGGCAAAAATAATCTCCCGAATATCCTGCTGCACTCTGGCCGCGGTTTGCACAACATCCCCCTTCGATCCACTACCTTGCGGCGGCGAGTTCGCGCTGCTCCGCTTTGCCGGTGACCCCGCGCTGCTTGAGCCACCTCGGCATCAGTTCCGCATCGACCCGGGCCGAGACCTCGGGGGCCTTGCGCACCAACAGCTCAGCCAGACTCTCGCTCACGTTGATGCCGCCCATGGCGCCGTCGAAGATGATGACGTTGTCGGTCTTCGCAACTTTGTACGCGAAGTGCATCGCATCATCGAGTTGATTCGCCACGACCGCCCACTTCATGTAATCCAGGTTTTGCGGGTCGGAATTGAACAGGTCGGCCTGCTTCTGGCCCACCACCACGGTCGGTATGTGCTCGGAGAAGAATGCGCCGGGATATCCGCCCCACGCATAGTTGTGAACGACCATCCTGATCGCCGGGTTCATCGGAAGAATGCCTTCCACCATCGGCTTGCCGTTCTTTCCGTAAAAAGCCTCCGTGTACCACGTGTACGGCGGTAGCGGCTGATCCAGATCGAACAGGTCCTGGTTGGCGCCGATAAAATTCGCGTAAATCACGCCGGCGGCAAAGACGTATGGCACCGGACACGGAAAATCCAGGCCCGCGATGCACTCATCGATCTCGCCCAGCAGGGTCATGATCTTGCCGTAGTACTGCAACCCTTCCACCGTGATCTGGTCGTTCAAGGCGTAAAGATCGTTTTCCGCGCTGACCCCGACCACGCCGCTGGGCGACATGTTCAGGAAGGCCGTGAAGGCAAACTTGTTCTTCACATACTCGGAGTCGAAGATGGCCCGGGCGGTAAAGTTCGCGCCCCTCGGTCCCATGTTCCAGTGATAGGTGGAACGGGTTTCGATGCGGGCATAGGACATGCCGAACGGCTTGACGGCGCGGTCGACCTGCCGGTGAAAATGGACTTCGCGCACGTCGCTGTTATGCACGTGTACGATCCAGTCGGCGTCGTAGATCGCCTTGATGCCGTACAGCGTGCCGATTTCCGTCTGAATGGCAACGCCTTCGTCGATCGGGGCTACGCCTTTGGCCTTGCCCTTGTAATGCTCGTCGAGGTGGTAGCGCTTAATGTATTCCTCGGTCTCGCGGAAGCGCAGGCCGACGCCGGCGCGCAGACGAATGTTCTGCGTGCCCGTGCGGGCGGCAATCACGTCGCGGACCGCGCGCAATAGCTCGGCATACGGCTCGCCGCCCAGCAGCGTGAAGCCGTGGTGGGAGGCGCACACATTCACCGATTGCCCGGGCTTGATCATCGACATATCGACCCGGCTTAACGCCTCTTCCGCCGCCTTGCGAACCGCTGGAATGCCGGTCTCGGAGGGATAGATCACCGCCGGCGTGTCGGTGAAAAGGTCCTTCACCAGCAGCGATGTCATCTCCGGGTATTCCGCAAGACGCTTCTTCACCAGTTCCGGTGCAATACCGTACTGGGAAGCCCTCGGCAGCATTGGCGTAATCGGTTTACGCTTGGACGTCCGTTCGCTTTTCATCAGGCATCACTCCTCTCCGGCTTAGCCGCCACTACCTTCTTTAACAGTTCGATATCTTCCTCAAAATAGAAACCCCGGCTGCCATACTTGGCCTTGACTTCTTCCGGGATTTCCCACACCGTGGGCGTCAACCCATACCATTGCCAGCCAACCGGCCGCTCGGGAGTGATTCCTGCCGCCTGCAGCAGCCGCAGGGCGGGCTCAATGCATTCGACTTTGCATCCGGTGCGAATGCCGGTCTGCTTGGAAATCTCCTCCGGAGACGTGGCCCCTTTCAAAATGGCAGCGGCCACTTCTTCGGCTCGAGTGGAGGTGCAGTAGCAAACAAGTTGTCGTGGATTGAGGTTGGCCTTCAGGCAAAGCGCTTCGATCTTGCCGTAGGGAACGTCGTCCACGGCGACCCTCACGGTGTAGGGGGCATCCAGCTTATGCATGCTGATGGCATAGACCGGACAACGTTGATCGCAAGCGCCGCAACCCCGGCAATCCTCTTCTTTTACAACGGCTTTCCTGTCTACCAGGGTGATTGCCAGCGTGGGGCAAACGCTGCTGCATACCACGCAGCCATTGCATGCGTCCTGGTCGACAAGAGGGTTCATGGAGATCAATTTCATTTTCGTCCACCTCTCCTAAACGGCTGCTGAAAAACAGATTTCCTACGCGATAAGCCCGCGAGTTGGCACCTCGCTGGTTGCTTTAGCACGCCTTTCAGCAGCCTGCTAAACAAACTCGTGGCACTGTTCCTTTGACAGACGGGTCGTGACCCATGGCGGGGAGCCCTAGTATCTTTATTACTACGGGTCTGGAACGGCTTTTCGTGATCGTAATCACGTATAGATGTGACGACTGACGCAAGTTGCGGCTGGATGTCAGCAGGTTGAAACGCCAAGGTAAGGAGTTAGATTACAAGGGGTAACGCGAATACACGGACAAGATCACTGCTGACCGGGGAAGGCGCGAACGGCGGCAGTAATGAGATCGGCACTGCCTGTCTCTCACGGCCTTCCGCCTGTCTCAGGTTTCTTCGCGCCTCACACCGCCAGTCGCTTCGTGGGCTTGTTTTCCTGGGCGCGGTCCAGCACTTCGCGCACTCGCGCCAGGAGCACGTCGGGCGAGAATGGCTTCTGCAGGAACGACCTGTCGCCCTCTATGGCACCCTGGTGTACCAGGGCGCTGTCAGTATATCCGGACATGAAAAGGACTGCGAGGTCGGGATACTTAGTCGAGAGTTTAGCCGCAAGCTCTTGTCCCCCGAGCACCGGCATCACCACGTCGGTGAGCAGAAGGTCGATGGCCCCAGCGCATTCGTCGGCAACTTGCAGCGCCTGCTGTCCATCGGGCGCGATCAGCACCTTGTAGCCGCTATCGCGCAAGAACTGCGTGATAAGGTTTCGCAACAATTCCGAATCTTCCACCACAAGCACCGTTTCCGTACCGCACAGCGTAGGCTTGGAACCTGAGGCTACATGGTCTTCGGCGGCCGCTTCCACCGTGGCCGGAAAATAAATTTTGAACGTCGTGCCGTTTCCAGGCTCGCTGTAGACCCATATGTGGCCCTTTACCTGTGAAACGATCCCGTAAACGGTGGAGAGCCCGAGTCCGGTCCCTTTGCCGGGTTCCTTGGTGGTGAAGAACGGCTCGAAAATCAGCTTCTGGGTCTTTTCGTCCATGCCCTCACCCGTATCGCTGACCGCCAGCAAGACGTACTGGCCTGGGGCGACACCGTGATGCGTGGCGTCCCGTTCGTCGAAAGAAACGTCCATCGTTTCGATCGTCAACTTGCCGCCATTCGGCATCGCGTCCCGCGAATTCACCACCAGGTTCATGATGACCTGTTCGATCTGAACCGGGTCCAGTTTGACGCGCCTGAGATCCTGCCCGCGCACAATGCGCAAGTCGATGTCTTCGCCAATGAGGCGAGGAAGCATCTCGTCCATGTTCTTGAGAACCGAGTTCAGATCCAGCACCTCGGGTTGCAACACCTGCTTTCTGCTGAACGTGAGCAATTGCCGGGTCAACGCTCCGGCGCGCCCGGCAGCCGTCATGATTTCCTGCGCCGACGAATGCGCCGGCTGATCGGGCGTGGTGTTCGCGTGGATCAGGTAGCTGTAGCCGACAATGACGCTCAGCAGATTGTTAAAATCGTGGGCCACGCCTCCCGCGAGCCTGCCGATTGCTTCCATCTTCTGCGATTGGCGCAGTTGCTCTTCGAGCCGTTTTCTCTCGGTGATGTCGCGCGCGATCATCGAGAGCCCGGGACGGGTGCCCTTTTCGCCCTTGAGGAGCGAGATGCTGAGCCCCACGTCGATGTGTCTGCCGTCCTTCCGGACCCGCACCGTCTCGCCCCTCCAGCTCTCGCCCTTTTTCACCTGTTCAACCTGCTGCGACAATTCTTCGCGAAGCTTCGGCGGCAGCAAAATGGATGCGTTCAGGCCAACAATCTCCGAGGCAGCGTATCCGAACATCTTCTCCGCCCCGGAATTCCACGTGGTGATCACGCCGTCCAGGTCTTGACTGATGATGGCGTCCTCGGAAGAATTGACAATCGCCCCGAGCTGACGAAGCCCTTGCTCGGCTTGCACGCGTTGGCTGACGTCGCGCAGCCTGACCGTGAGGATCATCTCCGAGCCGGCCTTGAACTTTGCAATCGAAGCCTCGGCTGGGAACTCGCCTCCATCCTTGCGCAGCCCATAGATCACCGAGCGTTCGCCCATGGCTCGCAACGTCTCGACGGACGAAAAAAATGCCTTCATATGCGCCGCATGCATCGCCCGGTAGCGCTCCGGCAGCAGCAGATGGATCGGTCTGCCGATCACTTCCTCCGCGCGGTAACCGAAGATCTTCTCCGCTCCGGGGTTGAACAAGGTGATTGTGTGCGACTCGTCGACGGTCACAATCGCATCCTCGGAAATCTGCACCACGCCGCTGAATTTGGTGTTCGATTTTCGCAGCTCCGCGGTCGAAGCGTGCGCCGCCGATGCAATGACCCAGATGAGAACGGAGGTGAAAGCAAACGCAATGTCGAGCGCGACCGTTGCAGTCGCGCGGCCCTGCGCGACGCGGTACTCCAAAACAGCCACGACCGCAAAGCTGAGCAGCATGGCTGCCAGACCCGGACGCCAGCCGGCAAACCAACTGCTGATCGCTATTGCCGCCAGAAAGGCAAAGAAGAGCGGCTTCTCGCCCGGCGCTCCCACTACCAACGTGAGCAGTAGTGCATTCGCGCAACTGCCTACGGCCAGGCCGTAAGCGAGAATGGGCCGTTCCAGGACGGCTACCAAGTCGAAGGGGAAGCTCCGCGATGGAGGCACTTTTCCTCCGGAAGTTGACGATAAATCATGAGTCATTACTCACGATTTTAAAGTATCTGCTCTGAAAATCAAATCCCAAACAGTACTTCAGGCCCTTAGTACTGAGATGCTCCGGCGATATATTAAGAGCCCCAATTTTTCTTATGGAGCTCTATTGCATCGCGCCTCACTGTAATCAGGAGAGGGGTTGGCTGGCACAATAGTAACTAGTTTGAGACGACAGATGGCACTTCCCCTTGTTAAAGATAGCAATTCCCTGTGCTAAACTCTCGAGTAGCTCGTACTGAAGAGGAATCTCCGCGATGGGTTTTTGCCCCTCTAAAGTTGCGTTCTGCCTCACCACGGGCGCGTTGCTGATGATGATAGGATTCAGCACTCCTCGCGCCGTGGGTCAGTTAGCGCCTGATCAATCCGCAACAGCCGGTGCCGCGGTAACAGCACCGCCCGAGGCTCATCGCGTTGCCGCACGCTTACATGTCGGCGACACGCTGGACCTGAAGGTCTTCGGTGTTCCCGAGATGAGCCAGGAGGTTTCCGTCAACGATGCCGGCGATCTGGACCTGCCGTGGATTGGCGCCGTGCATGTCGCGGGTGCGACGATCGAGCAAGCCCGGTCGGGAATCGAAAAGAAGCTTCGCGAGAAGGGCTTCATCAACGAGCCACATGTCACCTTGACGCCGAAAGACGTAGCTGGCCAAACCGTATCAGTGATGGGCGAGGTCGTGAAGCCCGGCACGTACCAGCCGGTCAATTCGCGGCTCCTGATGGATCAGATCTCGGCGGCCGGCGGCATAACTCCCAGGGCCGGGAAGACCGTCCTGATTACCCATCGCGATGATCCAGGCCCCCCGGTCAGGGTTCAACTGGACATCGACTCGGCGGCCCAAACTTCCGCCCCGCCAATCGAGCCTGGAGATACGGTTTTCGTTCCCCGCGCTGGTGTGGTTTACGTTGTGGGAGACGTCAATCACCCCGCCAGCATCATCATGGAAAACGGCAGGATGACGGTCCTGGAAGCGATCGCGATGGCAGGCGGCGTATCCTCGACCGCGTCGCTGAACGGGGCAAGAATCCTGCGCAGGACGCCGCAGACCATTGAAGAGATCCACGTGCCGCTGAAGCTTATTCTGTCGGCGAAAGTGAAGGACACCGATCTCCAGGCTAATGACGTCCTGTTCGTGCCAGGCAGTAAGAGCAAGGCACTTGCGAAGCGCGGTGGCGAAGTGATCATGGGCGTTGCGATGAGCGCAGCCCTCGTATGGCGCTGAGAGCTCTCGATCACAAGCGAAAAAGCTGGAACCTACATCACTTCTGCGCTGCTGTTTGAGACGCCAAACTGTGACTTAAGCCACCTGCGACTTCAAGCAGAGTTATTCCCCATGAGTCTCTGTGCGCTTGCAGCACTGCTCATCGAAGAGGCTGGCGGACTGGCACAGGCCGATGAGGCTGAGGGGCTGGCACAGGCGCAGCGGACATCGATTTCAGGTGCAGTAATGGGTCTCCAAACAGAATGTATGTCTGCCGGGCGTCGGGATCTGTGATGTTCATCTTCCCTTGCTGAACAGCATCCCCTAAAGCTATCCCAGGATTCGCTACCAGAGCGCGAATTAACTGCTGATCCATCTGCAACTGCGGCGGGGGATTATTCAGTCCGGAGGAGGCCCACACGGCAACCGCTCCGCCGTTTGGCGAAAGCAGCAGAGCCTCGGCCAGGCTTTCCGTATAGACATCGTGGAAGAATCCGTTGAGACAATCCATCAGCAGAAACACGGATAGATTGCTGTTCGTCAGGGAAGCCGCAGCGTCATTATCGAACAGGTCTTCACCGGACCAGACTTCCACCGAGCCATGACCGAGATAGTTGACCAGCAACTGGCCGCTATTGATGGCGGCCAATATCTGCTGGCTAGCCGTGCCGGCATCCATTGTGCTGGCCAGAACCTCAGTAACCTGCATCGATGCGGGTAACAACGCCGCCACCGACAGGGTGTCATTTGTGAAGCTCTCAGTGTCGTCCTGGTCCGCAACCAGCAGAGCCTGATTCATCCAGGTTCCGGAGGCAGTGTTGTTTTCGTAGCCGACAATTTTGCCAACGACCAGCGCGGCGTCACTGGCTGTGCGCACCGGCAGGCGACCGGTGGGGATCTGTGCAATGCCGTCGTTTGCGAACTCGGTGAACCAATCGTCGCAAGCGGTCATGAGCTCGGAGGTGGCAATAATCTTCGTGGGGACGAAATCGAAGTACCCGAATCCCAGGTAATTGTTGGGATCGACAGAGGCGTCACCCACCAGCAACACATACTGTGGTGGGGTTTGCCACTGCGTGGTGGAGTTCTGGAGGAAATCGCGTATAGCCTGCGGACTTCGCTCTCCAAAGTTGAACTCATCGAAGATATCGTCCGTCTGAACCACGGCGACGGACCAGCCCTGGCTGCGGCGCAGATTAACCAGTGGGGTTAATTGCGACACAAACGCCGGATCCGTGATCATCACGACCTGGGCGCCGGCTTGGCTGGCGTGCCAGTTTGAAGGCTGGTTGTAGACCAGCGCGACCGGCGAGGCCATGGCGTCGGCGGCCACGGCTAAGAACGTGCGTGTCCCGCTTAACTCCGCCGGCACCAGGACATCAAGGGCGAAGCCTGCAGGTTGAGCAACGACACGGGCCACAACTTCGATGGGATTCGCCGGATCGGTGATATCCATCAGGCGTGAAGGCGTATTGGTGAATCCCTGCACCCGGATATGATCGCCCGGCGCCGCGGTGAACTTGAGGGCATCGGACTCCGCTGTATAGGAATGTGGATAGGTCAGCGTGATGTGCTCGACCAGGCTAATGTCGTCATCACCGTCTTGAGCCGTCAGTGTAACTGTGTTGTTCCCCGCCACCAGCAGGTTAACCGGAACCTCTATGTCGAGCTTGCCCACGTTCTGGCCGTTGAATGTGATCTCTCCCACGGTCACGCCGTTCAAGCTCACGACCACGCCATGAGGAGTATCGGCGACAACGCCCTGCAGGAAGACCTCGAGTTGAGCCGGATCAGCCGCCGTAGTAGCGACATCCTGAACCGCGAGCACCTGGTCCACCGGTGTAGTAGTAACCGGTGCTCCAAAGAAATTATTGCCGTCGGAAGTCAGCAGCGCGGCGAAGTACGTCGTGCGATCTTTCAGCTCCACCGCGTAGGGGAAGCTCTGCGGTTGCGCGCCGCCGCGGCCGACACCGGATATTGGGAGGATGCGCTTTCCAGAACCTCCATTCACATCCAGCCAGTAGACCCGCAGGTTCGATGAAACTGTGTCTATTCCCGTGCCGTAGAATTCGAGTTGCATGCCCGAACTGCTAACCTTTATCGGCTGTTCGACTCCTTCCGCGTAAAGGCGAGCGCCGCCTAATTGCGCGACGGTCAAGCCCGCCGCCGCCAGTTGCGCCTGCGTGATCTGGTACCAGCCCTCTTGCTGCACCTGGATCTTCATCCCAGGCTTCGCCGCCAGCGTGAACTGCGTCTGTTGTTGTTGGGCAGTAGACGGCGAGGGCACGAAGGCCTTCTCGGCGTTGCGGCGTCCTGCGAGGATAGGCGATCCATTGCTCGCGCCTGCCGCTCTGAGTTCCGTGACCATTCTGGCACGCGACACGACTTTTACATCGCTCTGCGCCTGTACATACGAAGTGCCATGGAAGGTGCGGGTGCCATTCAGATCGACATCTTCAAGCCAATACACGCTGCCGGCAGATGCAGGTTGATGATCCACCCAGGCATAGGTCTTCGCCGAGTGAGCACTTGAAGCATCACGCATCCTCAGCGCGGATCCGGCTATGAGCGCGGGGTTGAGGCGAATCCGCTCTCCGTTTTGTTCGCGGTAGACGTTGAATCCGAGGTTATGCGCCTCGCCGCCCGTTCTCCATTGCAATACAACGTCGCTGCCGCTGTAGCCAGCCTTGAACCACCGCAGTGTTACCTTGGTCGGCGACGCGATGGCGGTCGTCACGGATGACGAGTTGTTGCTGGTATTTGGATCGTTCTGATCGGCGGTTACAGACGCGGTGTTGGTAACCGTGTTCGGAGCCCCCGCTGCCGCAAGCAAGGTGACCGTAGCGAAACCGCCGTTGCTCATGGTGCCGAGCAGGCAAGTCACCGTGCCGCCCGTTTGCGAACAAGTGCCCGCCGTGGTGGAAACCGAAGCATAGGTAACGCCCGAGGGTAGCGGATCGGTAAGCGTCACGTTAGTAGCTGTGTTGGGCCCGCCGTTATTCACGGTGAGCGTATATGTCAGCGTGTCGCCCTGAGACACACTGCTCGGTGTGCCTGTCATGTTGACGCTTACATCGGCGCTACCGGTACCCGCGACCGTCGTGGTCGCTGTGATATTCGTGTTGTTGATGCTGGTGGGGTCTGCTGTGGCCGAGGTCGCCGAAGCTGCATCGGTGATGATAGTTCCGGCCGCCGTACCGGCGTTCACCTGCACGACTACCGTAAAGGTAGTGGAAGCAAGGCTAGCCAGCGTGGAGGTCTTCGTGCAAGTAAGGGTTAGCGGGGTTCCAGACGGCGCGGGGCAAGTCCAATTGGTGGTAATCCCGGATATCGTTACGCTCTGGAAGGTCGTGTTCGTGGGAATAACCTCGGTGAAAGTTACCGGGTTGGCGGCGCTATGGGGACCGTTGTTGGTCAACACCTGGGTGTAAGTTATAGGCTCGCCTGCGGCAATTGTCGTTACCGAGGGGGTGTTGGTGACAGCCAGATCAGCCTCGGTGTTGGCGGCCACGACCGTATTCGTTGCGGTGGCACTATTGTTGCCCGGGGTCGTTTCGAGGCACGCAGCCGTACCGCAACTGGCTACCGAAACAGTTTCGTTGATGATCGTTCCGTCTGCCACGCCGGCATTGACTCGCAGGACAGGCGAGAAGGTTACTGACGCGTTGGCAGCGAGGCTACTGCCGTTGTTGAGTGTGCACGGGAATGTGGTTGGGCCTACGGTTCCCACCGCTGGAGGCGTACAGGTCCAGTTGTTCGGCACCGTGATCGACCGGTAGTTGGTGTTGGTCGGAATCTGGATGGTCACCGTATAGGTGACGCCGTTGGCGGTGTTGGCGGTGATTGCGTTAGGCCCGCTGTTGGTCAGTTGCTGCGTATAGGTGATGTTGTTGCTAACGACTACCGCCGGCGGCGTGCTGGTGTTGGTCATCGCCAGATTGGCCGTCGCCCCGACCGTATTGGTTACCGTCGCAGTGTTGTTGGCCGAGTTCGTGTCGTTCTGTGTCGTAGCGATCGTGGCCGTGTCAGTGATCGTCGTCCCCGGATTCACCGCACCCACGGTTACAGTCAAAATAAAAGTAGCCGTTGCGTTCTCTGCCAGAGTTCCGGTAAGGGTACAGGTCGTAGCGCACGTCCAGCCCGTCGGCCCTGTCAGTGAGACCTTTGTTGTGTTTGTCGGGGTGGGGACGGTAAGAGTCGCGTTGGTTACCGTTGCCGGACCGTAGTTCGTAACCGTGTAGGTATACGCTATGTTTGTTGAAGCGACGATCGGGTTCGCCGGGTTGGCAATCGTGACCCCTAAATCAACCTGATTGGCTGCACCAATGGATATCGTACTGGTCGCGGAGTTATCCTGCGGGCTGGTTTCCAGGCTACTCGGAGTCGGCATAGCCGAGGCAATGTCAGTGACAACCGTACCCCCGGCACCGGTAGCATTGAGGACGACTGTGAAAATCGCCGTGTTCCCGGGCGCCATGCTGGAGACGTTACAGGTGATCGTCGTTCCAGTGCTCCCGACGGCCGGAGTTGAGCAGCTCCAGCCGGCCGGAAGCGCCCCCATCGACGAGAAGGTCGAGTTGGCCGGGATCGTTTCCGTGAATACCACGTTCGGAGCGGCGCTCGGTCCATTGTTGACGACGGTTTGGGTGTAGGTGATCGTGCCGCCGGTCACGACCGGGCTGGGTGTTCCCGTGTTGGTTACGGTCAGGTTCACACCCGTGTTTACCAGGGTAGTGACGGAAGCAGTGTTATTGGCCAGATTCGGATCATGTGTCGTCGCGGCCCCAACCGAGGCGGTTGCAGTGATGTTGGTTAAATTCGGGGTGTTCGCGTTGGTGTTGAACGCAACCGTGATATTCACCGGGGTGTTAACGGCCACGCTCGGGTTGGTACAGCTAATCGTCCCGGTCGCTCCCACCGCGGGCGTGGTACACGTCCAACCGGCAGGTGGAATCACATACTGGAAAGTCGAGAACGCCGGGACTGCCTCGGTAAAGGTTATATCGCTAACGGCTGGGCCACCGTTGGTGATGGTGTGCACCAAGGTGATGTTATTGCCCGCATATACCGACGTGCCTGACGTGGCCGAGGTTGTGATCGAAAGGTCGGCGCTGCCGCTGGCCGATACGATATAGGTGAGGTCACTGGCGCTGTCATTGGCGGTGTTGACTTCGCCGCCGCCGGAGACCGTCGCCGTATTGGTGAGAGGCGACGTAGCATTCGATGCCACCGAGGCGGTCACCGTGATGGCCGGGTAACTGGCTCCCGGGCTTAAAGCATTGGCGTTCGTACACGTCACACTTTGCCCCGAGGGCGCTTGGCAGCTCCAGGTCGAACCTGACGCAGCGGTAGGCGTCAGACCAGTCGGCATCGTGTCGGTCACGCTCACCGTGCCACTGGTGGTGCCATACAGGCTGACGTTGCTCGCCACAAGAGTATAGCTGCCGCTTTGCCCTTGGACGAAGGCGCCGCTGTGCGATTTGGCGATCGTGAGATCGGGAAGGCACTGCATGCCTCCCGGCGCGGCAGAAGACTGTCTGGCCGACGCGTTGGTAACGTAGATTCCTGGCGAGCCGCTGGTAGAGCCGTAGGGAACAGATGCCAGCGTTATGCCATTCGCGCCGCCATTCACATTGTAACTGGCCGCTGCGCCGGAGATCAGGACAACGCCGCCGCCACCGCCGCCGCCCGGTCCATGGCGGTTAATCAGTGCGAAAGCTTGCGTATCCCACGCATCCCCACCCCTGCCGCCGTAAGCATTGACGGTAAGCCCGCTTTCGCCTCCGCTGCTGGAGAGCACAATAATGCTGCCGCCAGCGCCACCTCCGCCGCCGGCATCATTTGCCGTGTTGTTAAATGCCGCAAGCCCGTTTGCGGTGATCGTGCCGGACCCGGTCAGGGCGCCAGTACGGATCATGACGATTCCACCGCCTGCAGCGCCGCCGCTGGCCTGAGTGGGCGAAGTGGCGCCGTTACTGTTATCGCTGCTGTTGTTGCGCGTGCCGCTGCCGCCACCGCCGCCCATCACGATACTGTTCATGCTGGCGGGAAAAGCCGACCCGGCGAGTCCGCCTACGCCTAAGGTTGAGTTCCAACTGTCACCACCCGCCCCGCCGCCGCCGCCGTTACCGCCGCCGCCGCCACCTGAGTTTTCGTCGTTGCCGCCGGCAAAAGCTCCATTCGGATCACCATCGGTACCCCCGCCACCAGCCGTGCCGGGGGCGCCGCGCGCCATGCCGCCATTCGAAAGGCCGCTGGCTGCCGATGGGTAATCGGTGCCTGTCCGCACCTCGCCGATCACGGTGATGTTAACGGTCGCTCCCGAACCAGTGCCAGTCACGGCCGTGGTGGTCAGCGCGGCGGCGCTTACGGAATATCCTGTGCCTGGGGCAATTACTACGAGGCCGGTCACAGCGTTGGCGCCACTCACGGACGTAACTATCACCTGTCCTCCGGAGCCCCCGGCCTCTGTAACCGAAAGCACGTCCCCAACGTGGTAACCAGCGCCACCACCGGCAATAGTCGTCACTCCCATGCCGCTGATGCCGGCCTGAACCCACATCGGAGTTCCGGCGATGCCCTCACCCTTGCCGCCGCCAGCCCCAGGAGTCGCCCCAACGTCGCTGCCATTAGTTTGGAGGACGTAAGTTGCTGGTGGCGACATGGAGACAAAATCCCCGTTGGTTGGGGTCGGGAGGATAGTGCCGTCGTTACCGGCCAGTTGCAGGCCGGCAGCTCCGCGGAAGCCAAAGCCATCGAGTGACACCGCGGCGCCGCCAAGGGTAAGGGTTCCTGCAACGTCCACCGCGAGGATGCCGCCGGCCGTACCATTCCACGGCAAGGCGGTCAGCGTGGAACTCAACGTAGCAGTCGAATATTGCGGAACGCGAACCACCTGGAACGTAGACTGTCCCTGGGTAGTAGTCGCAGCGCTGCTGGTGTAGCTGAACAACAGTCCGCCGCCCGGTCCGTCACCTTTAATCGGTATCGACCCTGGCCCCAGGAAAGTCCCGGTAATCGTGCCAGCAGTGACATACTCATAGTTGCCGGTATTGTTCAGATTCGTATAGCCTGCGCCACTGGCGCCATTGCCATAGCTCGAACTATTGCTGGCGTTAATGCTGGCGCCCTGCATCTGGATAACCAGAAGTATGTCACCGGTTGCAATGCCCCCGCCGCCGCCGCTGGTAGCAGCGAGGACGGGAATGGATGTGGCGCCACTGGATACGCTTCCGTTCCCCGGAAAATATGTGTTAACTACGCCCGTCAGGGTACCACTATTCGTAGGGGCAGTTGAGCCGGCGCAGGAGATGGCTACGGCATTAGCAATTGCTGTCGCGGAATTGTTCAAGGTGTTGTAATCAGGCTGGGTCGCCGTGACCGAGGCGGTGTTGGTATAACTGCCGCTCGCGCTTGGCGTCGCCGTGACCGCAACTTGAACACTGGCGTTCGTCGCCAGATTGCCAATGGCGCACGTGTAAGTTGGGTACGTGCCACTACAACTGAATTGGCTGGATGAAAACTGCAAATTGGTTAAGCCAGTCGCCAGCGTATCGGTGAGCACCACATTCGTCGCCGGCGTGGGCCCGTAGTTGGTGACGGTAATGTTATAGCTCAGCGTTCCGGGGTACTGTGCCGAGGTGCTGGTAACCGAAACTCCAATGTCCGACTGAACCGGTTTGACGGAAATTCCCGCCACGGACCAGGTGGAGGCTCCGAAAGTTTCGGCCATCGGAACACTCGTGGTCCCGGCGTGCGTGGCGCTGCTCCCCGATACGTCCGTCGCGTTGGCGCCTGATTTAGCGTTCCACTCCATGGTGTCCGGGACCACATTGTGACCGGTTGTGTATCCGGTGATGGTCACGGTGCCAGCAACGGCCAGGACATCCATTGCGTACTCGTTGATTCCGCTGGGAATGTCGAGCTGGGAATAGGTGCTCGTCGCGCCGCCATCGGCGGACACAAAGGTCCGCAAGGGCTGATACTGATCGACGCCGGTGAAGGTGTTGGCGCCCACGACCGCACCGACGGTTCCGGTTCCGCCAGGCAGGAAAAAGCTCGTAACGATGCTGTTGCCGGTTCCTGTCGCTGGTCCAACCAAGCTCCAGATCTCCACCCGCCGGGTATTGCCGGCATCATTGTGTGCGCCAACAAGCGTCAAGGGAGTTCCATTGTAGGTAATGCCGCTGACATTGGCGCCGGTATTGCCGGTGATGTTGAGCGAAACGCCGACCAACAGCAGGGTATTCGTGCCTGAGGTCGTGTGGGTGAAGGTCAAGCTGGGCGCGGCGCCGGTCAGAGATGCTGTGCCACTGCTGGCCGCGTCGAAAGCAACCTGTCCCAACGCCGGCAGAGCTAAAGCAAGTGCGAACAGCACAACCAGCAGTTTGCCAAGACGGGAGATGCCGCGCGCAAACAGACGATTTTCCAATTTTGACGGCACGCCAACCACGCGGCTGGCAAGACCTGCAAACGCACGCCGTACACGGTAGCGTCGCCCTGGTGCTGCGCCGAGCTTCACGACGCGCGTTACTCCATCCGCACTCTCTTCCTTGGCGATGACTTTTCCCAGGATCTGCTCGGGGCGAATAATGCCATCCGTTTCCAGTGCCGCGTCTCCCTGCGTCACAAAGGCTTCCGGCCCTGCCTTAAGCAGGCGATGTGCCCGGAAGTGTGCGCCATCGGAAAACAACACGATGTCGCCTTTACGCAGCGTTTCCACGGCGACAGGTTGCACATGCACGGTTTCTCCGTCCCAGATCGACGGGGCCATGCTTCTGCCTCGGGCCTGGAAACGGAATCCCATTCCGCCCGCAAGTAATTCCTTGCTTAACGATCCAAAAAGCGCCGATTGTGATCTCTCTTCAGTCATCGAAGTTGAGAACTTTCTCGACTGCGCTCGGCTCAGGGAGGAAACGATAGCGGTAGCAAGGGATCGAGTCGGCCAGTTCGTTTAAATACGCCAGGGTGGCTTCCAAATAGTCGTTGTTATAAAAGGGGACAAAACAGCGAGCAAGAATTTCGGCAACGGCGCGGCTCTTGGAAAGAAGGGAAATCTCGTTTTCCGGGCCGTGCTCGATGACGAAAATCCTGCTGATGATGGCCTTTTCCGGCAACGCTAAGGCGGCTTCTCCGTGCCAGGGTGTGCCATACATCCAAATTTGACCGCCGTTGTGGCGCAGGATGATTCGGTCGTCGCTCAGGACGGTTACAGCGCGCAGTGATTTCCAAAGAAGCGTCGTAGTGCTCTTGCCCGCCGTCGAGTGCCCAAGGAAGAGGAATCCGCCGCGCTCGGCATCCACCAGTCCGCAAGCGTGAACCTCAATTCCCTTTTCGCACGCCAGGCGGTGCGTGATCAGCAATTCGTCGAGCGGGAATTCAAGAGGGTACAGGCAACTATCGTCGGGAAAACATTGGCGGCTCACGAGTATGGATGCGCGACTGAATTGCCGGTTCACACGGAGTCGTTTGTACGGGTCAGCGCCAAAGAGCGGGGTCGTGAAGTCGAAAGCGAATCCGTCGCCATCTTCATGAACCGTCCAGAGTCCACCCGAATTGAAGCGCATTTTGGTCGCAAGCGGGTGCAGTTGCGGAACTCGCTCCACCGTGATTTCGATATCACACGACGACGAAGGAACCCGGAATAACGACATTTCCTGATCGAGACAAATGTCTTCGGTGGAAGCACCGCTCAGGCCAACGGAGATCTCGCCAATCGACACGCTGGTGCGATAGCGTGGCAGACCAAGCGGGCCCACTGTCATCGGCAAAACCTCGTGTTGGCACTGAAACGTCATAATCTCAACAACCCGCAAAGCAACTTCACTAGGATTTTCAGGAGCCCATCGGTTTGCACTGCAATACAAAACACGGACTGCTCACTGGGCCGGAAGAATGAGTGCTCTTGCAAACTCCGAGGACTGCTTCCTCCGGACGCAAACTGATGGCGACAAGTGTTGGGGGTTCATAGGGCTTTCTCCGAACGCCTTCCATCTCCGATTTGCCTGCGTCGTTCTGCATCTCCGTCCCTATGCGCGACACGTCTCACAAGCCGCGCAACCGGAATCCCCCGTAAAGCTATTCACTACCGGTAAGATTGCTTGCGAACCTGTCCAACTATTCACATCAATTTCTCCGCGGGCAATTCGCTGGGCCGACTCGTTCAGTCTTGCGTATCCTCGGCCCCCAGCACAGTATTCGCATTCCCCGTGTTCAGGAACACCCGCACCCAGCGCAATCGCCCTCATGTGCGCCACTTCACAAAAAAAATCGACCGGCGATTCGGCGTCACCGTTCTCCAACTCGCCATTGACGGGACACATGCCGCATAGCGACTGAATGCGGCAATTCGTGCACTTCGTCGGCCGCGTCCGTTTCTTCGTCCGAATGCGGAACAAGGACTCTTCCCATGCCTGTTTCACGCCGGCCTGCCGAATATCGACCGTCTCCTGCTGCGCGAGCGCACAAATGCTCATGTTGCCGTAGGGGTCGACGGCGAAGGAACTCATGCCTCCGCCGCAGAAATACATGTTGTCGTTATAGGCGAGCGGAGGAGGCTGTTGCCGGTCCCTTTGCGCCAGCGTGCGATACTCGGCCGCCACCTTCGGCATGCTCATATCGAGCGCGACTATCTCCTCCGGAGAGAGCCGCACCGCGAGCGGGCCTTGCGAGCAATCAATGCGCGCGTTGATCAGCGAATCGAACTTGAATTCGGTGTGCAGCTCTTCTTCGGCGAAGCGTTTCATTGCCCACACTTCGTGCTTGTTGACGGTGGTCGACACGGTCTTCAACTTCAGCGGAAGCCGGCGTTCTCGCAACAACTCGATCGCCCGCATGCAGCGGGCATAGGAGCCGGGAACGGACGTCAACGCCTCATACGTTTCTTGGCTGCGCCCATACAGGGTGATCTCAATGGCGAATGGCGGCCACTCCGCGAGGTGGTCGGCCACCGCCTCGTCGATCAGCACGCCATTGGTAAACAGGGTGATAAGGAAGCCCTTTTTCTTCGCGTAGGTGTAGATCTCGAGGAAATCCTTGCGCGCGAAGATCTCGCCGCCCGTATACAGCAGCCAGAAGCAACCCAACTCCGCCAAGTCATCCAAGAGGTGGAAGTGCTCGTCTTTGCTCAACTCGCTGGAGCGAGCTCGCTGGTCTCCAAGGGCGAGATTGTTGTAGCATTGCAGGCAATGCAGCGGACAACGGCGCGTCACCTCGACGGACACTTCGAGCGGCGCACGCTCGCCGCCGAAGCGTTCGTGGATGGAACGGCTAAACTGACTGTAAGTAGTCGAGTCCACTGCTTGCCCTTCCGCGCGCCAAGCGCAAGATACGATCAATCTCCAAATCGGTTCTGATCTGATCCTGGAGCGGCAGCCTCATTGCCGTCTACGCTCAACACCGTGACCAGCCCGGCCACGCGCATCTCATTCAGGAACAGTAGGACGTCTGCGCGGGCATCCAACCCGCTGACTTCGTACTCCTGTTCAATCAGGCGCGCCAGCTCTTCCACATCTTTTGGGCGATCCAATGCCGCCCAAATCGTTGTTCCCGCCGGGTTAAAGGTATAGATCGAAGCCAGATCGCCTACCCCTCCCCGCACCGGCACGACAAGCGTCTCCCCGGCAATCAAACGCGATACCACCACGTCTGAACGCATATATCGATCTGTCGACGATGTAGAAGATGTAACCATCACGTCATTACCGGTCCGTCACGCTCCCTGGTGGTGGTAACGGGTGCCAAGAAAGAACCGAACCAACCCGGAATAGCATTACCCTGCCGACGATATGAGATCGCGACTAATCTCAATCGCATAAGAGACTTATATCGTCCTTAAAGCTCAATCAACAAGATTACGGTCGTAACCAGAGAGGTACACCGATGCGTAATGCGGACGGCCATGATTAGTTAACACTAAAACCCAAAATCTGAGGTCTTGCCCTTAGAGACAGTCAATCGTGTCCACTACGTCGCCGTTTTCATTGGATCGCCGGCACGGAAACCTCGATTGAAAGCACACGAAGCTGTTCGCATCGGTCGGGTCCAGGGTGTCGCGGTCGCCACACCGAAGTTCAGTTATCGTCCACGTTGGCTTCGCGAACGTAGGACAAAAAGGTCATTCCGATCAACAGTGGTGGACCTTCGAAAGAGCGATCATTGAAGGCAGTGGTTACCTCGGTGCTGCGCAAGCCAATTGACACTGATCCGGCGCTCAGTTACATTTCGTGCAACTCACGCTCACGCGCGTTGCGATGGCGCGAAGAAAATCGCGCGGCAAGTTTCGTGGCGCATCGGCGCGCTCTCGCCGTACGCTTCGCGATCTTGATCGAAAAGATGAGGTATGGGATGAAAAGACTGGTGGCGCTGGTCTTCGGGATAGGTATCCTGGCTTGCGGCCTGGCGTTTGCACAAACCGCTATCGACGACCTGCGAACCCGCGCTGAACGCGGCGATGCAGAAGCGCAGAATTCGCTGGGACTCCGCTACGTGCTCGGAGACGGCATCCAGCAGGATAAGGCAGCCGCACACCACTGGTTTGAGTTGTCGGCCAAGCAGGGTTATGCAAAGGGCCAGTACAATTTCGCCGTAATGCTGGGATCTGGACTTGGAGGGGAGAAGGACCACAAAAAATCCGTAAAGTGGTACCGCAAGGCGGCCGACCAGGGATTAAACGCGGCCGACTACAATCTCACCGACGATGGCTTCATGTTCTCGAACGGGCAGGACGGCAGTCAACAGAAGCGTCAGGAGCGTCGCGAACGTCACGAACAATAACCAGCTCATGATTCTGTGCGTCGCGCGCGCTTCGGCTGGCGCGGCATCCCCACAAAGCTGAGGTCAACATTCATTCCGGCAGGACGCCTTCAGGCGGTGGCTTGCTTGGAAACCGTGAAATTGCCAAGCACGATGTGATCCATGCGGGTCCGCAAGAAGCAATCCAGAGCCTCGGCGGGCGTCAGAACGATCGGCTCATTTTCGTTAAAGGACGTGTTTAAAATCACCGGCACTCCCGTTATGCGCTCGAATGCCTTGATCAGCTTGTGATAGCGCGGATTGGAGCGCTCGCTTACCGTCTGCAGGCGTCCGGAGCCGTCCACGTGCGTCACGGCGGGAATAACCGTACGCTTCTCGGGGCGCACCGGATAGACCTGCACCATGAACGGGTCTGGACAACCGTCCACAAAGTATTCGTTTAATGCTTCTTCCAGAATCGACGGTGCAAAGGGACGGAACTTCTCGCGGAGCTTGATCTTGGTGTTGATGATCTCGCGCATATCTGCACGGCGTGGATCGGCAACGATACTGCGGTTGCCCAGTGCGCGCGCGCCCCATTCCATTCGCCCCTGGTACCAGCCGACTACATGGCCTTCCGAAATCCGCTCGGCCGTCCAGCGACAGAGCTCATCTTCGGAGGCTACCATCTGCGCGCAACAATGCTGCGCCTGAAGGTCAGACTGGCGGGCCGCCAGTGCCTGTTGAATCGCGCCATCCTCAAAACTCGGACCCCAGTAACCATGCTCCATTTCAAACGCTCGCGGATTTCCGAGCACCTGGTTCCAAACGTAGTATGCTGCGCCGAGCGAAGTGCCGTTGTCACCGGCGGCGGGCTGGATATAGACATTGCGGAAAGGCGTGCGCTCGCGGACTTTACCGTTGGCCACGCTGTTCATGGAACAGCCCCCAGCCAGGCAGAGGTTTTCCAGGCGGGTGCGTTGGTACAACCGATTCAAGACGTGGAAGACGGCCTCTTCATGCACAACCTGGAGCGACGCGGCGATGGCTTCATGCCGGGGCTCCAGCGGCTCGCCATGCTTGCGGGCGGGGCCGAGCAACTGCTCCAACTTGGGCGAGTACACGGTGCCGAGAAACGGTTCGCCGTCGTCCCAGGTCATTGGAACAGCATCGTTGTGGTGGCGGAAATACGACAGATCCAGTTCAAAAAGACCGCCGGGAATCAAACGCACCAGGCGGCGGAGCGGCTCGACGTATTCGGGCCGGCCATAGGGCGCAAGGCCCATCACTTTGAACTCGTCGCCGTACTTCATGAATCCCAGGTACTGCGTGATCGCCAGGTACAGCAGTCCCAGTGAGTGCGGGAAATATACCTTCTCGATCAACTCCAGGCGTGAGCCCCTGCCGACGGCTAACGAGGTGCTGACAAAATCGCCGAAGCCGTCAATCGCGCAGACTGCGGCTTCATCAAACGGCGACACGAAATAACTGCTCCCCAGATGGGCAGGATGGTGCTCGACCCAGTGCATGCGGCGCTGCACGTGGCTGCGCTCAAGCCCCAGCGTATCGGCAATGCGCGCCGGCAGCTCTTGCAGGCGCACCGAGTTTTTCACGCGATCTTTGACCAGGGACAGCTTCGGCCCCTTGCGAAGCGCGAATAGAGCTTTTCGCAAGAGGTTTGCCTTGGGGTTGCGCGACACGGCAAAATAATCAATCTCGGAAGGATTGATCCCCGCCATCGCCACACACGCCAGGATTGAATCGCGAGGAAAACCGGCCCAATGCTTGATGCGGCGAAAACGCTCCTCTTCCACCGCGGCCAGCAGTTCGCCATTGCGGATCAGCGCCGCCGACACATCGCCGTGGTACGCGTTGATTCCAAGAACAATCATGGCTTCAGAATTCGCTTGCAACCCGCGTTAACCGCGGGTCTGGCTCGAGACGGCCGCCTAGATGCCGCTCTGCCCAGTGGCCGAGCACGACCATCTGCCAGAGTCGGGCCCAGGACAAGCGGCGGGCATCGAAATCTGCTTGCATGCGGGAAAGATCAACTTGCGGCAGCAGGTTCGCTTCTTGTAGTTTGAGGACACCCTCACGAACGAAGCCGCGCAGCGGTCCGTGCATCCACGCATCCATTGGCAGTTCGAAACCCTGCTTGCGGCGAGCGTAGGTCGTCACAGGCAGCAGGTCGCGCGTGGCCTGTTGCAAAACTTCCTTATGCCTGCGCACGACTCCGGCGCGTAAACAGTACTCAACCAGTTCGGAGTCGAGGAATGGAACGCGCATCTCAACCGAATGCGCCATGCTCATCGTGTCGGCGTCGCGCAACAGAACGTTGCGCATGTAGTGACCGAGTTCCAGCCAACTGACCGCGGTCGGGAGCGAAACTTCTCCCGCCAGACTGGCGAACGTTTCCTCCTGCCATCGGCCGGATATGCCCATGGCATGCAATTCTTTCAGCGACCAGAAGGAGCGCAAGCTGAGATACCTGTCGCGGAATGAGGCGCCTGCGCTCGTCAGCTCCACGCTTCGCTTGCCACCCGGCGCAAATTCACGGAAGAAACCGGGGATGCATCCGAGCAAGGGAGACCACCGATGCAAGAGCGGCAGCATTTGGAAGCTGCGGTATCCGCCGAACAATTCGTCGCCACCCAGGCCGGAGAGCACCACCTTGGTACCGCTATCCGCCACGGCCTTGGCGACAATGTAGGTATTCACGCCGTCAGCGCTGGGCAGATCCATGGCGGCAACCGCCGCCGGCACCGATGCGATCACTTCCTCGTCCGAAAGTCTCACTTCGTGGTGCTCGGTGGCGTAGCGCTTCGCAACCGCCCTGGCGAATTCCGATTCATCCAGGCTGTGCCCCGCAAACCCGACGGTAAAAGTGCGTATGGGACGGCTGGATTGCTGCGCCGCCAAGGCCGTAATGATCGAAGAATCGATGCCGCCGCTGAGGAGCGAAGCTACGGGCACATCCGAGAGCAGATGCTCGCGGACGGCACGTTCCAGGTGCCGGCGTATGACAACCTCAGGAGTCAAGTGGTCATGATCTTCCCCGAGAGTGTCGGGGCGCCAGAATCGCTTTGTGTCGACCACTTCGCCGGCGCGAATCTCCATCCAGCAGCCGGCCGGAAGCGACTCGATATCTTCAAACATCGTGTAAGGCTCGGAGACCGAACCATAACGGATGAAATGAGCGAGCCCGATCTGATCGCATGTCGGCCGAACGCATCCGGAGCCGAGAATCGCACGCACCTCGGATGCGAAGATCACCCCAAGCGATCCCCGCCAGAAGTAGAACGGCTTGATGCCAAGGCGATCGCGCGCACACCAAAGGACGTTGCGCGCAGCGTCGAAAATGGCTACGCCAAACATGCCGTGAAGCCGATGAACACACTCGGCGCCCCAAACGGCGTAAGCGCGCAGGACAGTTTCGGTATCGCTGCTGGAGTTCCACTGATCGACATGACCGGCCAATGCCTGCCGTATCTCGAGGTGGTTGTAGATTTCGCCGTTTAATACGATGTAGTTGCCGGTGGCGCTATCGTACATCGGCTGGCTGCCCGCGGGGCTGAGATCGAGAATGGCAAGCCGGGTATTCGCAATCCAGGCGTGTCCGCCTGTGGCGGCGTTGGCGTGAACACAGGCGCTGCCCTGACTATCAGGTCCACGATGGCGGAGGCACTCCATCATCCGTGCCACCGCACTTCCGAACTTATCCGGAGCGTTTCCTGGTTTCAGGCTGATGCCGGCTATCCCGCACATCCCGACACCCCCAGACTCTCAAGACCGAGAGCACGATGCAGGCGAAGCCCAAAACTCTCCTGCGTAAAATGTTCCAGAAATCTCTGATAGCCGGCGACGCCCATCCTCTGCGCTCGATCAGGGTGTTGTATCAGTTGCAAGATCGCCCCCAGCAATTCATGCCGCGATGAGGGATCCACGACCAAACCCGTGACGCCATCCTGCACCACTTCGGCGGCGGCGCCGGCGCCCGCGATACATGCTTTGCTGGCCCGCATGGCCTCCAAAAAAACCAGGCCAAAGCCTTCGCCGCTGCTGGGCATCATGTAAAAAGAACAGCCCTCATAGAGTCTCTGCAGCTTCTGATCGTCAACCAACCCCAATAATTTGACATGCTCCGCAAGTCCGGCTGTTTTTACCGCTTGCTCCAGCCGGGGACGCTCATCGCCATCGCCAACCACAAACAACCGGAAGCCGGGGGCATGCCGCAAAACCTCGGGCCACAAATCGATCAGGGAATCATGGCCCTTATACCGTGATTCCCGGGACATGCGGCTGACAATCAGCGCATACGGGCCTTCCGACAACAGACTGTCCCCGCTCGCCTCCGGGACCGTAGGTATTCCGAGATGGCAGATCGAAATCTCCAGTTGCGCATGCTGCGGGTTAATCTGCTTGAACCGCTCCGCCGTATAGTGGGAATTCGCAAGGACAAACGACGCGCGGCGAAAGCCGGCGTCTTGCAAGCGCGTCAGCGGTTTCCAGGCTTCGATTCCGTGCAGAAATATGCCGAGCCTGACGCCCCGCATGGCCATGGGTAGCGCCACCGGCAGCAGGTGTAGATGGAGAACCAGCAGCAGGTCGTAGCGGCCATTCGTGCGTAGTGCCGCACCCCAACCCCATTTCGTCAGTTCCAGTTTGCTGCCGCCGGCCGTCGCGCAGCAAAGACCAGGCCCGGACTGTTCCGGGGTGAACGACTGGTCCGCAAGGGTCCATACGGCGATCCGGTCAAATTGGCGGGATTGCCTGAACACAGCCAGCGCGGTCCGCGATACCAGGGAAATACCGTCATGGCCGTTCACCTTGGGAGTGAGCAGCAAAAGGCTGCCGGAATTAATTCGACTCATGGGCTGAGTGCGCCTGCGATTGATTGTGAATAGTACTTTACCATCTTCAGAGCTGCTACGTCCCAGGAGTAATTCGAGCGGACTAACTGCTGAGCTTTCTTCCCCATCGTCGCGGCGAGAATGGGATCGGAGAGAATGTCCAGCAACGCTTTCGCCATAGCTTGCGCTTCTTGTTCCACCCAGAAACCGCAGCCCGCGCTCTCAACCTCCTGCCACGGACAGGTACGGGTCACGACGACGGGTGTTCCAGCCGCTAGCGCCTCGAGCACGCTCATGCCGAAGCTTTCGGAATTCGAACACAAGACTAGCACATTAGCGTCGGAAAGCAGTTCCCGTTTTTGCGCATCATTCAATTCGCCAAGCCAGTGGACGTCAGATGCGATTCCGCGCAACAGGCCCTCGAGTGATTGCCGCTGGCCGGTTTCGTCCGGTCCGGCGATGACCAAGTGAGCGGGAATATGCTCATGAACTTGGCGGAACGCCTCTGCGAGTAAATCCAGACGCTTGATGGGATGGATTCGCCCCAGCCAGGCAACGATGGGAACATCCGGGCGGACACCGATACGCTTGCGCAGAATTCCAGTAAAGTCTTCCCTGTTCAGCACGCCATCAACCGCGTTGGGAACCAGAACGCTCCGCACCCCGAGCGCGAGCCGGTCCAGCGTTTCGTATTCCGTGGCAGCCGTGGCATGCAGGAAAGCCGCTCTTCCAAGATTGCGCCTCTCCAGCAGAGGAAAAGCAACGGCTTTCCGCCAACGCCGGTGCCGCATCGCACTGGCCTCGAGCATGCCGCGGGGAGAAATCACATACGGTACGCCAGCCTTGACGCTCTCGCGGACGGCCGTCCACTCTACCCAGTTCCAGATGGTGTGGATGTGAACCAGGTCGAAACCGGCAATAGCTTTCCGCAAGGCTTCCCGCATGCTGGGTGCGCGGAAGAACTTGCTGCCAAGTTCGCGGGGAAAATACCACACGGGCACGCCTTCGTAGTTCCTGGGTGCCTGCACCGCCGGCGGCAGATCCGGACCGGAGCCGTTCGCGGTTGTCGTGAATACTTCAACGTCAACGCCAGTGGCCGTAAGCGCCTTGCACATGCCAAGAATGCTCCGCGGCGGCCCTCCGTAGGCGAAGGCCGGGGCGAAGTAGGGCGTAACGTGAAGAATGCGCATGGATCTCGAACTTATACCAGAGGCGGAGCCGGCATGGACCTGAAAGCTGGAACCGCTGCCTGGCGCCGCTCTCTTTTCATCACCGGCATAAGTACGACCATCGTAAGTGCGATGGCTTGCACCAGGCCGGAAATGTACTGAGCCATCTGGCTCTCGATGGCGAGAAAGTTAGGGAGAAGTGCAACACCGATGGCATTCAGCAGAATGCCCGAGTTGATGCTCAGAAAGCTGTAGCGAAACCAATCGAGCAATATTCCCACCAGGAACATGATCATCAGGGGCCCCCACCATCCGAAGCTGATGTAGCTTTCGGTCAGTGTTCCGACCGCCATTGAAACGTGTGAAAGCCCTTCGTTTTCAGTGAGCCCGTAACTCACCTGATACCATCGGTTGGCCTCATTCATGCTGGGTTTATCGGGCCAAACAAAGCGCGGAACAAAAGTTATCCCCAGGTAAGAGTACAGATGCCCGTACTGAAACGGCACCACTGTCGGCGTCAACTCCATTACATTGGCAGTCTGTTCCAGCAGCGAAACACGCTTCAGCACCTGTTCGCCGAGTTTCGTGACGACCTCCGGGTTTGACCACGCACCCGACCACAGGCGGAAGGCTTCACTCGCCCAATCGGAAACTTTTGTCACCATGCCGGCATTGGAGTCGCCCATCCAGTATTTTTTTCGAAACGATTGCTTGGCGGGCTGAAAGAAAATGATAAATATCAGCACAGCCGCAACTGCGAGCTTCGGAAATTTCCGTCGCTCGTAAATGTAGACCGCAAGGCATACGATTCCGAAACCAACAAAAGACCCGAGCCAGCCGGAGGACATCCCGACGAAGAACCGCACGCCGACGAACAAGACCAGAAACAGCTTGTCCGCATTCTCGACTGTGCCGCCAAGGTATCTTCGAAACAGCAGCGCAAATGCGGCAGTTGGCACGACGCTCTGGAAGATCACCATGATCTGACGGCCGCCTTCTCCAATCGTATACAGCCCCTGGGACGTCATGGCTGTGCCCACAACCAGGACGATACGCAGATAGTTCCACACGTAGGATTGCGAAGAAACTTCAATCCGGGTGCGAAGCCCGAGCTTGCGCCCCACCCCGACCTCCATGCCGGCCCACAACGACACCACGCCCAGCAGCACCAGAGTCATTGGCTGTTGCAGCGACTCGGCGGAGAATACCCGGGTGCCGACAAAGGTCTGCATCGAGCGCTCGCCCCAGAACAGCGGCAGAGCGTAGGCAACAAAATACATGCCGCCGACCATGGGGAACAAAGGGAAATCGTGTTTGTCGCTATCCTGCCAGCGACAATACGCGAACCACGGGATTGCGAACAGTGCGAAGGCCGTCGCCACTGAGAACGGCGACACCTCATGCGCGGCAAGCGCCCAAAGCGTACTGGTAACCACCACCGAAGGCAGCAGCACCCGAACCGAGATGGAGACTTTTTGTTGCGCTAGGTTCACGGCTGTGCTCCCGTTTGCAACGCAGCAAGAGCTGCCACCACGCCATCGACCGCAGTCTGTACCGAGCAGCCATGCATCAACTGCCGGCAGCGAATTCCCATCTGCTGCAGCAGCTTTTCGTCGCCTGCAAACGCCACCATCAATTTGGCCAGCGCATCCACATCGCCCAAAGGAAATACGGCGCCGGTCTGGCCGGACTGCACGAGGTCGGGACCGCACCCCACCTGGTCGCTGACGATGCACGGCCTCCCACAACACATCGCCTCATTTACTACCAGTCCCCAAGTCTCCCCCCCATCGGAAGGAAGCACCAACATATCGGCGGCGATGTAGGCCTTAGCGATCTCTGACTGGTTCAGAAATCCGGTAAATCTGACAGGTACGCGGCCTGAACTGACCAACGTTTCGCACTCAGAGCGCAGTGGCCCGTCTCCGACGACGAGGCCCTCGATTGCCGCACCGGAGTTCGCGGCGCGCTGGAGCGCGCAGATAAAGTCCCGAACTCGCTTTTTCGCAATCAACTTCCCGGCGAAGACATACACCGTGCTTCTCTCGCCCAGTCCCCATTGGCGCCTGAGTTCGAGGCGGAGGGGCTGAAGCCGCGCCGCCTCGGCACACCACCTGCTCTCATTCACAACATGGGGGACGACGAACACCCGGTCGGGACGGGCGCCGTAATGTATATAGTACTCTCGAGACCAGATTCCGACGGCAAGACAGGCGTCAAAACGCGGGATAAACGCACGGTACGGCAGCGCCTTAAGCACCTTTTTCAGACTGCTCCGGGCAGTGCGGAGATGCGAATCGCCACGCACCATCACCTTCGTCTTGCTGCGCCAGCAAGCCACGATGGCCTGCCATGAACTCTTGTGATTCCAGCCGTTGACGAGTACAGCGTCATAGCCTCCCCGGCGAATCACCTCCGCCACCTCGGGTGTGTCAATTCCACTGAACGTCGCGACCGAGGGCCTGCGCGCCACGTTGCGCAGGAAGGCGTATGGATAGCCTTCCAGCAATGGCACGTCCCACTTGAACTCTACGCCAAACCCCGCACCTGCCTGATCTGTCGCCGTGGCATTGTGGCCGAAGAAAACATGAAGATCCAGCCGGGGATCGGCAGCCATCGCGCGGAACCAGGGTGACTGGTATTGGATTGGGTGGGTAGCGACGACGGCCAGCTTGTACGGCCTTTGTGCGTTTTCGTCGGACATTTTAGGTGCTCAGGCTAGTTTACCTGTCCGGGCAAAAAAATCGCACTCAAATACGGCGTACAATCTGGATCGTCTGGAATGGTTATAGTCGCCTGGCTCAGCGTGCAGAGTGCCTTAGCTGTCCATGCAAAAAAAACGCACCCAAGTGGTGCGTACGACTTCAGGGGAATAAAGCCGCTTGTAACGCTCCCGGGCGTTGATTCCACAGCGATCGCGAAAACCAGGATCGGCAAGAAAGCGCTCGATCGCATCCGCAAGGCACCGCGAACTCTCTTCTTCGCATACGATCCCTGTCTCTTCGTTCACCACAATTTCCTGCAAAGACCCGCTTCGATAGCACACAACAGGAACTCCGCGTGACATAGCTTCCAGCACCCCGCGGCCATAAGACTCCCAGGTGCACGACGGCGGGCTGGGGTGAACATACAGATACGCCGAATTAAGATATTCGAGCACGTTGGACTGGTAACCGAGAACCCTAATGTCGCAGGCCGCAGGGCACTGACGCAGCAGTTCCTCAAAACGCGCCTGGTACTCCGGCTGTACCGCGCCAACGATGTTCAAGCAAGCCGAACCCGGATGCAGCGCCTGGAAGGCATCGAGCAGTAGTTCGATACCTTTATGCGGCGAGACTTGGCCAACAAAAAAAATCTCGCGTTTGGCGGTCGCGCTTGCGTCGGATGCCCCGCCGTTGTCAGCACGCGGTAAATCCAGAAGTTGGGGTGTAATCAAATTACGCTTGCGCAGGACGAACGAGTTGGTGCGAACCGCGGTTTCGTAGGCCACACGGGTATTGTGGACGAAGTCGGTTACCAGCAACGTCCACAGCCATAGAGTCATGGAGCGCTGGTGCGGCAGATCGTGAAAATGATAAATCACGCGCCGTCTCCTCATCCGCATATACAGCGCCGCCAGCACGCAATGGAATGCCCCCAGCAAGCTCGGCACGTAGAGCGCGTCTTTCCCGAACGCGGCCCTCAGCAAACAGAGATTTCCCCGGACGACTGACACGCAGAGCCGCCAGGCGTCGCCTAGGCTGTGAGGCTTGCCGATGCGTGGCCACTCACGCTTGTCCGGCAGAAACGAATGGGGTAGGCGCCTGGCTTCGATTTCCTGCAAAATTGGCAACTGTTGCCGGAAGGCCGTATAGGTCAGGACAAAATGCGAATCGACCTCCGGCCGGAGCTTATCGAACAACTCGATCACCGAGCGCTCCATTCCATACAGGAATGGCGAGCCGAGCAGCACCACAACTTTTGTCTTCGGGAGACGTACTGCGGGCTCCAGGCCAGGATGCGACATTTATTCCTCCAGGAACGAGCAATCGGCTTCACCGGCTGCCTGCATCTTCGCCCCGATCCGTATTCCTCGGCGGTCGCCGGACTGCCGGGAAACTGTACGATCCGGTCGTGCGGTGACTCGCCATCACAGCCGCTCTAGTGCGAGATGCAGGTCCGTGTACTACAATAAGGTACTCTAGTCGATTATCCCTTCGTTCATGCTTATATATCGCATTCAAAACAGATTGCGACAACTGCAACTGCGGGTTTTAGGGAAACGTACCGGCAGAGTCGTTTCCGTCAGTGCCTCTCGAGCCTCGCAGATCATGCAGAACTACCCAGGGGTGACGTGTCAAACCCTGGTGGAGTCCGATGGTCTATCGAAGCTCCAACCGGCGCACCTGCCCGGAGACGCATCTGAAACTCTGCAACCCTTCCAAATCGAATGTGAAAGCGTTCTCCTTGACATCATCAACCCCGGTTTTTCCTTCCGAAGTCACGTGCTGCTCGACCCGGACCTGAACGTGATCTTCGTCGATACACTTCCGGAGGAGACGATATTGGCGTTTCGCCGCTATGTTCCAAGGAACTGCCGGCGATTAACGGGGACCATCGCGTATCTCTCTAACACGTGGATTGATAACTACTATCACTGGATGCAGCTCACGCTGCCACTCCTCAGGTTTTATCGGGAACTGGCGCCTCACACGGGAATTGACTATTACTACGTTGGTGAGTCTCGTACCTCTCGATTGCAGGAAGAGACGCTGGCTCAACTGGGAATCCGCAAGAGCCAGATCGTACGTGAGCCGTGCCGTGCCGACCGTCTGTTAACCGCAATTTACCTGCACCGGCCGCAGCACCGTGAAATGCGCTATCGCGATGTGTGGGGTCATCGTTTTGTGCGGTCGATCTTTCCACGCAAAGATTGTCCCGGCTCGCCCAAACGCATACATATAGAGCGCGGCAACGTTCCCATGCGACGCTTGGCCAATGAGAAAGAAGTGATCGCCTATCTACGGCAGTTGGAGTTCGTCTCGCTCAGGATGGATGGAATGACGGTTGCGTCACAAGCGCGCCTGTTCGCGAACGCTACAGCGATCATAGGGGTGCACGGAGCCGCCCTGACGAATCTGCTGTTTGCGCAACCGGGCACAAAGGTCATCGAACTATTCCCTCCTTCTGCCCAGGAACCAGGTATGTTTACGGCCGCCACCCACTCCGATCTCGACTACTACTACCTGCTGGGTGAGCCGGGGAATCAGGATCGTAAGTTCGATGTCAGGATCAATATCGAAAAGTTGGCAGCCCTGCTCAGGATGGCTGGTCTGCAAGGCGCGTGAGTACTACATCGAACTCAACAACGCGTCCTGTATTCCGATGCCCTGTCACGGCAAAGAATCCCGTCGGCAGAAATCCTAACTTGTAAAAGAAATCAAGTGACTGGACGTAATCGGGCATGCCCTCGTACAACGGAATTACGGAAATTTCGGACTGTATGCCGTGAACCTGCTTGAGCGATGCCAGGCTTCCTTTCATCACTTCAAGGTCGCAACCTTGTGTATCAAGCTTCAGGAAAACCCGCGGATCCGAAATGCCTCGGACCAAGTCCTTAAAGATAGCATCAATGGTCTTGACGGTGACGGGAATTACGTCGGTGACCTCGGACTCCAAAACAATTTCATCGATGCCCGGCACGGGGGACAGGAACGAGCTAAGAGGTCTTGACGCATAAACCTTCAGCGGCCTGACTTCCTCTTTTTGCCCGACCGCAAAATTGAGCGTATCCCATCCCGGATCTCCGGCCGCACGCTCACGAAGTTGTGCGTATACGTCTGGCAGCGGCTCGATAGAAACCACACGGCCGGTGTATCCAAAATGGCGAAGCGTAGCAGCATAGTCACCCCGGTTCGCACCCACATCAATGACGCAATTTATTTTTAGGCGGTCGAAGATTTTCATGAGATGCCCAGGAACAAAAAGATCGGTTGCCTGGTCCTTGTGCAGATCAAGAATTGCGTAGCCAAATCTTCGTGAAATGGCGCGAACTTTACGCCTGATGATGTTAGCCATGTTTGGATCCGAGTCTCCCTTGATGCGGACGGCTTTACCGGCGCCGCTCAGGATTAAGTTTTTGTCCAAACGCCATCGTGTTTGGTCCCCTTCCAGCCATCAGTTGCGCGGACGCGCCAGCGCCTTCTCGAACGCGGTGACAAGCCGCGCAGTTAGGGCGCGTGCGGTGTAAGGTTCGAAAGCGGCCTGGCATACTTCCCGTGGTTGCCCGACCGACGACAAAACCGCTCGCAACTTGTCGTAGATCTCCCGCACCCGCGTCCCTGGAGGAGCCTCCCGACTGAAGGTCACCACCTCGCCGGCGCCGGCGTCGCGGAGAATGCCGACCACGCTGCTGCTTTCGTTGAAGATGCCGAAAAGGGGCTTCTTCGCCAGGATGTAGGGAAAAATCTTCGAGGGCGTGTAGTGCGACTCGGTCGAGCCGACCACCACCAGCGCATGCGAATCCAACAAGATTTGTAAGGCAGTGAGATAAGGCACCCGCCGCGGGTGCTCGTCCACTTGCTGTTCCATGCCCATCTGCCGCGCCAGGGGGAGCAATTGATATCGTGCCGCACCGGCATAGGCATAATCGGTCCCAACAAAATGCAGACGTATCCGATCAAAAATCTCCGGCGCCTCTCGACCTCCGAGTTTGACCGCTTCAAACAGTGCCCCGGCCGCCGCGAGAATGTCCGGCCCACCGCGCCCGACGTAGCTGATGTGCAGCAGCCCGTCGGACTTGTCAAAGATGGGGTTCTCGCGCGGGTGCTGGCGGATGTAATCGAAATCGGCCGGCTCAACGCCCAGTTGCACGCCGGTTGTATCGCCCGCAGCGAACCATTTGTAGCGCTGAATGACGCCCGTGAGATAGGAAGTGTCCACGGAGACGAGGTGTGCTGCGCGCCGCACCGAGAATGGTTCGACTAAATGAGCGACGGCATAAGCCAGCCGCCACTTCGGCGGACGTTGAGCCGGCGGCACAGTCTTGTAATAATCCGTGATGTACGGATCCTGATAGTCGATGACATAGGGCACGGCGAAGCGCAGATTCGCCAGCCTGCCCAGCGCCATCGAATAATTCGGCGGAACGGAGATGAACACCAGATCGATTTTTCGCAAGCGGCAGAGTTGCGACAGCGCTCGCCACTGGTAATAGAAACTTCGCAACCCAACATCGCCCAAGCCGAAGCGGCGAGTGAACTGTGCAGGCCATGCACGAGTGCGAATAATCTCGTATTTGCCGCGCAGCAGCGCCTCGTTTTCCGGATCGGCCGGTTGTTCGTAGTATTGCGGATCGGTGGCGATTACTACCGGCTCCCACCCGTATTCCTGCAGGTGCTCGACCAGCAGCCGCACTCGCAGCGCATTGGGCATGCTGCTGGGCGTGAAATCGGGGGAGATGACCGCGACCGTTTTCATACACTCGTCTTGAGATTGCAGTTACAACTTGCGCGTCTGCCGTACCAGATCGTAAATCAGCGATTCGTAGCCTTGAACGATCACTTCGGAGCCGAATCGGGCTTCGCAATCGGCTCGCACCGCGGCGCGGTCGATGCGGTTCAGTTTACCCACCGCGGCAACCGCCTCTTCAACCGATCGGCAACGGAAGCCATTCATGCCGTCGCGCACGACCTCCGGAACGCTGCCCCGGTCGAAGGCAATCACGGGCGTGCCGCATGCCATCGCCTCCGCCATGACAATGCCGAACGGCTCATCCCATTCAATCGGCATCAGGAACGCGGCGCACCCGCCGAGCATAGCGCTCTTCTGGGCGTCATCGACCGCTCCAATATAGCGGATCTGATCGCCCTCCAAATGCGGCGCGATCTCCCGCTCGAAGTAGCCGGCATTCGAGCCCTTCTCCACGCGATTGCCGGCGATAATCAGCTTACGGCCGGAGCGCCGGGCGATTTCGATCGCGTTATGCGCACCCTTGTAGGTTTCCAATCGACCCAGGAACGCCAGCGGCGCGTCAGCCGGAACTGAAAAGACCGGGTCGAACTTGCGCATCTCTACCCCGTCGTGCATCGTGACCCATCTTCCGTAGCTGCCGTTCCCCAACTTCTGTCGATAGACTTGCCCCGAGGCTCCGGCAAAGACTATGGACGAACCCGCAGCCGCAGCCGCTATTCGCACGCTGCGCCACGGCACAATGTCGCGACAGTATCGTTGCACCTTCGCCAGCCGCCGCAGGGGCAGCACCGGAAGCAGCGCAGCCAGCCGTCCCCAGCTCAGCACCGCGTCCAGGTGCTGAACCTCTTTCATCAGTCCCGAGCCAACCTGCCAAAGCTCTTGCAGCCGCGCCCACTTTGAGAAATGCGGCGGTACGCCGTAGCCGACCAGTTTGCCGGCGCAATGGCTGTCCGCATGAGCGAACAACGTCACTGTATGACCGCGCGCCGCCAAGCCATTGACCACGAACTCGACGATACGCTCGATGCCGCCATAGAGAAGAGGCGGTACGGGAATGTAGGGATCAACGGTAACGGCGATGTTCAGAGTTCTCATTGGTTGAAAACACGTTCCACGGCCCGCAGCAACGCTCCCTCTTCCTCCGGGTGCTGCCAGTGCCAGCGGCGGCACGCTGCGGCCCATGCCGCCTTGCGTGCTACCGACAGCCGCGTTTCATCTTCTGCCCACGCTTTTAGCCCATCGGCCAATACCCGCACATCGCCGGGCTTATAAAGCAAAGCTCCGGAGCCGAGATCAAGGGCAAGCCGGCGCTGTCCGGGGGTATCGGTAAACACGACCGCCAACCCCGCCAGGATGTAAGTGAATGCTTTATTCGAGAGACATAGCGCGCGGCTGCGCGAGTCGTCAGTTTGCTCGAGTGCCAAGCCCACGTCGAACCCGCGGCACAACTCTATCATTTGGTCCGGTGGCGCCGGATCATGGTGCACGATCGTAAGATTGGGAGCAGAGCGCGCTGCCAGTTCCCGCAAGCCCGCCAGGTACACGCCCAGAGGCTTGCCGCGCAAATGAAGTTCGCAACGGATGCCGGCCAGCCCCGCGGCTTGTACGAACTCTTCCAATCCGCGACCCCGGCCGATGCTCTGGCTGAACCAATAAAACCGCAGAGCGGAGCCGTTGCGCGGGGAAAAATCAGGCTGGCGTTGCGGCAGTGGAAAAGTGTTGTTCGTCACCAGCGGCCGCCGGCCATATTTCTCTTCGTAAGCGTCGGCGAAGCCATCACTCGCGGTGGTCAAAAAAGCGGCCTGACGAAAGACCCGCCGTTCCCCCGCTTCCGCCAGCGCATTAGCCTGCCTGCCTTCAGACGAATCCGTGCGGCACTCGCCGCTGTGCAGGTCCTCCAGATCCACGGCAAATGGCACGTGTATTTGCCGCGCCGCCGCCTCCGCGGCAATCAACGCGTTGCCTCCACCGTAGAAAAAATCGGCAGGCTGTGCGCAGGCTGCGCGCACCAGTTCTGGAAACACTCGGCCAGTAGCGCGGCCCAGCACCGCCGGCGGCATCCGCTGCGGCCCGGCCAACTTCGCCAGCCGGCGTGCTATTCGAAACCGCACACCCGACAGCAGGCGAACGCCATTGGCGCTGGCGCGGCTGTAATCGACAACCGTCCAATTCAACTCACGGTCGGCACTGAGTTGACGGTCGGCCTCGGTGGCCCATGGTTCGAAATTTGTGCTCACAACGCGCACCTGGTAGCCGGCCCTTCGAAAGGAGTCAGCCGCTTTCAGCATGCGTGGGCAGGTCGACACGTGCCCTGCCGTGATGACACAGATTGTTTTCATAAATTACGCGGAACCAAACGGAGCCGTAAAAGAATCCCGTTGTTTACGGTATCCGTACGGCAGCAAAAGACCGTTGATCCATCTTTTCGCGAGATCCCGCACTACCGTCTCCTCGTCATTAAGGCATCCCGCCGGATGAGGCCGCGCTGGCCGGACCCGCCGGTTGCCGCAGCGATTCGGTGTACAACCGTAGATAGTCGGAAGCCACTTCGTCCATGGTGCGCGGCTGCGGCAGGTTGCGGCGCCAGAGGTCGACGGTTGCTGCCGGATCCGCGACGATGCCGCCGATAAGCCGCGACAGCGCGCGCCATTCGCCCGGCGTGACAAGGGCGCCGTCGACGCCTTCGCGGACCAGTTCCGCCAAGCCGCCGATACGCGTCCCGATCACCGGCGTGCCACAAGCCTGAGCCTCTAGAGCGACCGTCGGCCCACCCTCCAGGCAGAGCGCCGGACAGCACAGCACGTCGTAGCCGGCAATCACACCCGGAACCTCCTCGGCGCTCACCGCCGGGGCAAAGCTGACCCGTGGATCATCGCCAATGATTACACGGAGTTCATCGACCACGGCCTGCTGATACTTGGAGGGGATGGGGCCTCTGAACTCCAGCTCTACAGGAACTTCTCGAGGCAGTGCCGTCACCGCCCTCGCCAGATCGTGCACGCCTTTAATCGCTTCATAGCGGCCAACGTAGCCGATCCGGATAGGCAGTGCGGTGGGACGTTCGGACGGTCCAGGCTTGCGATTCACATTCCGCTGCCCGAACCCAAGGCGGTTCAAGGCAGTCTTTTCCGGCGGCACGTCATTTGCGACCACTACATCGGCGGCCCATTGGGTTAGCACGATGAACCTATCGACGAGCCTGACGACCTCCCGTTGCTGCTGCTGGGTGCGAGCGATAAAGTCGGGCATCCCCAGCACCGTACCGACCCTGCCTGGCAGCGCACCAGCCATCCGTGACAGGGTTAGTGGAATCGCGCTTAGCGCCACCGCGAGACCTTTCGGCAAGCCCCGCGCCTGCAGCGCACAGGCCGAGCACTTCTGGACGCTGCACAGGCCATCGCACAGGACCTCTCCCCAGCGCATCATGCTCCCGCGGGTGCAGACATAGCCCAAGCCGCTGGTATGAGCGGTGAAAAAAACAGACGCCGTAACCTGCCGCGCTATCCGCAGCTCCGGGATGCTCAGACCGGGAGTGAAGGAATGAAAGTGAGCAATCTCAGGCTTATGCCGTCGCAGGAATTCATGAAGAAACTGCGCGCCCGGCACTTCGCCAAACTGCGCTTCGGATCGCGTCTTGAAGAAAGGCACCGGGTAGCGGAAGACGGATATGCCTTCGTGCTCATACTCGCGAACGCGGTCGTGCTGCACATCCGGCGCGGCAATGGAGACCTCGTGGCCGGACGCCACAAAGCGCCGCGCCAGCCCTGCTACATACATCTCGGTCCCACCGATGTTTTCGGGGTAGTACCATGCGAGCAGTTGGAGGATCTTCATAAAACTCTACCCCGGCACGCAGGCGGCACTACTTTCGCCTGTGAGCGCCAGGTTCCGACGGAAGATGCGATTGCGATTCGGCAGCTCTCAGGATAGTCTAGAAACTCACACTAGGCCAGAGTAGGGAATCAACTTAGGTAGTCGACCGGTCCGGAGACGGAGTACCAATTCAAGATGCCGCTGGTCAGCGTATTGATGACGGCTTACAACCGCGAGGCGTTCATCGCAGACGCCATCCAGAGCGTGCTGGCCCAGACATTCACTGATTTTGAGCTGATTATCGTTGACGATGGTTCGAAAGATCGAACCGTGGAAATCGCGCATCGCTACGCTTCGCGCGACCGCCGCATTCGGGTCTTCGTCAACGAGCGCAATCTGGGTGACTACCCTAATCGCAACCGGGCCGCATCCCTGGCGAGCGGCACGTTCCTCAAGTATCACGATTCCGACGACCTGCTTTACCCGCACTGCTTGGCTGTAATGGTCCCTCTGTTGGCGGCGCATCCCCAGGCATCATTTGCGCTGTCTCCGGGCGCGCGCGAGTGGATGGGCGGACCCTGCCCCATGCTGTTGTCCCCACGAATGTGCTACCAGCGCGAATTCCTGGGCGGCGGCATGTTCCACGTGGGGCCGGCGTGTGCCCTGTTCCGTGCGGAAGCTTTCCGGCGGCTTGGAATGTTTCCAGAAGCTGGACCTCATTCGGATGGCGCGTTCTGGATGAACGCGTGTGCGACCGAAAATGTGCTACTCATCCCTGGGAACCTGTTCTGGTACAGGGTTCACCGCGGACAACATCTGCAGTCGTCGGGTGCGGCCCGTGATGGCGCCCTGGCTTCGCACCGCTATTGGGCCGCGTTAAACAGCCTGGGTTGCCCACTCGAAGCCGAGGAACGGGAACTGGCAAAGCGCAATTGCGCATGGAACATCGGCCGCACTATTCTGAACCATGTAAAGAGTCGTCAGTTCGGGGTTGCATGGGCGTATCTGCAACATGCCGGAATCAAGCCGGCTGAATGGCTCCGTTACTTCCGCCGACAGCGGCGAGACATGTCCGCCGGGACACCGCGAGACGCGAACGGCGAGTTTATCGCACCAGACTGGACAGTCTTCGCCCCAACCAGCGGTTTGTCCAAACACGAATAGTCAACTCAATCACTTTCGGTAGGGCCTGTGCCTGCCCAACAAATCGCTTCCTCTTGACCTGTTCCGCCGTGGTGCTAAAGTGTGTGTCAGAATCCGTAGAGTCAGCGACTGTCGAGAATAAAAGCGTATGGTAATCGTCCGCCTGATGGGAGGTTTGGGCAATCAGATGTTTCAGTACGCCATGGGACGAGCCTTGGCGCATGCCCGGCAGGCTCCGGTCAAGGTCGATTTCGAGCTCCTGAAGGCGGACGCGAAGCGTACCTACGCCCTCGATGGATGGAATGTCAGCGCCCCGCTTGCGACGCGGTTCGAGGTATTGCGCATTCGGGCTGCCAACAAGCTCAGTTGGAAGCTGAAGCCCTCAGCCCCTTTTTATGTTCGGCCGGTGCTGCGAGAACAGACATTTTTATTCGATCCCGATGCCCTGAGAGCTCCGCAACGATGCCTGCTGATCGGCTACTGGCAATCTGAAAAGTACTTCAAGAACATTGAGGCCACTATCCGGCAGGAATTCACGTTGCGCATTGCGCCTGGCGACAAAACTCAGGAAGTGGCGCGCGCTATTCAGTCCTGCAACAGCGTCTGCGTGCATGTCCGGCGGGGAGATTTCATTTCCGAGCCGCACACCCAGCAGGCGCACGGAACGTGCTCGCTTGAGTATTACCGCCAAGCGGCGGAGTACATTGCACAGCGCATCCCCGATTTGCGCTTTTTCGTGTTCTCCGACAACGCGCAGTGGGTACGCGAGAATCTTGCGCTTGGGGTCCCAATTACGGTGATCGATCACAACCCGCCCGGCGACGGGCACGCGCCTGGCCGCGAGCACGAAGATATGTGGCTGATGAGCCTGTGCAAACATGCGGTGCTGGCAAACAGCTCATTCAGTTGGTGGGGGGCATGGCTGAACCCGGTGCGCGACCGGATCGTGGTTGCTCCCAGGCAGTGGTTTGGCTCACTCGGGCACGAAACGCGAGACCTGATTCCAGAACACTGGACGAGAATGTAGCCGGCGGCAATATGGTTCCCAAAGTCTCGGTCATCATGGCTGTTTATAACGGTGAGCGCTTCGTCCGCGAAGCCATAGACAGCATTCTTACGCAGACGTTTGGAGATTTCGAGCTGATCATCGTGGACGATGGCTCGACCGACGGAACCCCGCAAATCCTGGCGGGATATGGCGACCCGCGCCTGCGGGTACTGCGCAATGCAAGCAATATCGGCCAGGCCTGTGCGCGCAACCGGGCGCTGGCGATCGCCGAGGGAGAATTGATCGCCGTCCAGGATGCCGATGATGTTGCGCTGCCCGAACGTCTGCGGACGCAGGTTTCGTTTCTGGACGCACAGCCTGAAGTGGGCGTCCTGGGCAGCAGTTGGCGCGCGATCGATGTCGATGGAAACGACCTCGGCTCGATCCGTGTGCTTGCCGATTCGCTTGAGATCGGTTGGCGGCTCCTGTTCACCAATTGCCTCTGCCACTCGACCGTAATGTATCGGCGCGCCCTGATCGGCAAGATCGGCGCTTACCCGGAAGGCAAGGAATTCCGGTTCTCCGAGGACTATCACCTGTGGTGCCGGGCGGCGAAAGTAACAAAGATTTTCATGCTTCCCATCCCGCTCGTAAAATATCGGGAGACTCCGGGATCTGCCACCGGAGCCAACATCGTCGAGCAACTTCGGCAAGCCGGCGTCGTCGCCAAATCGTACATGGCGTCGTTTCTCGACGGCTACCCGATCGATGATTCCCTCTGGTCGGGCGTAACGAATTTCTGGATCAAACATCCCGGCGCCGCCAATACGCTTACCGCATTGCAAGCGTGGCGGCTCGCCAGTTTCCTGCCGGCCGTGGAAAGATGCTTCCATGCGGCGTGGACAGGCGAGAAAGAACGCATATTGCATCATCGGCGGCTTGTGTACTGGCTTTGGGGAAAACATGCATTCGCCATGGCCTGCCGCTACCGTGGCGCGGGGGTGACTGGCCGCGCGGCACTGGCGCTGTCCGGAGCCAAGTTCCTTGCCTATGCTTGCACGCCGCCTCGGGCAGCAAGATAAGGCGGCAGCAATCGGCGTGAAACAACGGAAGTTTGCGGAGGCGATTTCGATTCAATGGCGAACCGGCGCGTTACCTTCATCATAAGCGGCTCGTGGATCGCCGGACCGACGATCTTCCTCCGGCGTATCTGCGAGGCGCTACCCCGGCACGGTTGGTCGCCCCATGTGATCCTGACGGGATCGCGCATCTCATCCGATTTAAACCCTCGCACCTGGCCGTCTCCGACCACGCTGATAGGCCCCTGTTACTCGTACAACTCGCTGAGCAAGAAAACCGCTTCGGCCATCTTGAAGACCTCCGCGGAAGTCGTGGTGGGGACGCAGGACCACGCCACCGCTCTGGCAATGCAGTATCTCTATCGCGACTCAGTTTGCCGGGTGCGGTTGCTGGAGATGCTGCACGCCGACATTGAATCGGAGTTCCTGCGTCTGCAGCAAATCAGTCCGGTAGTGACCGCGGCCACAGCGATCAACGACACGGTGGGCCGCGAGATCGAGCAGCGTGTGCCTCGGCTAGCGGGAAAAGTGTTCCGCTGGTATTGTCCGGTGCCGTGCCCTGCCGACCCGCCCGCGCGACCGCGAGAAGCGCACCCGTTGCGGCTTTTTTATAGTGGCCGCGTCATCCAGTGGGAAAAGCGAGTTCTTGACCTGGTGCCAATTGCGGCCAAACTGCTGGAGCGCGGCATCGATTTCCATCTCACGGTGGCTGGCGACGGCCCGGAATTGGAAGAACTCAAAGCGCGAATGCGGCAGGCCGGCGCTGGCGATCGGTGCAGTTTCCCGGGCTGGGTGGACAGTGCATGCCTACAGGAGATGCTGAGCAGGCAAGACGTGTTCCTGCTGCCGAGCGATGTCGAGAGTATGGGATTTTCGCTGCTGGAAGCGATGGCGCACGGCGTCATCCCCGTGGTAACGGATTTGCCCGGCCCCGCGGAGGTCGTGCTGCCTGACACCGGATTCCGCGTGCCCGTCGGTGATGTCGAGGCGTTCGCGGAGGTTATAGCACGCATCGCCGCGGGCCGCGTTCCGCTGGACCCGATGCGCTTGGCCGCTTGGCAACTGATTCGCGACAAGTACAGCATTGACATGGCGGCGGCAAGCTATGCCGAAATGCTAGCTAGGGTTGCGGCGCTTCCCTTGCCGCCTGAGCCTCGCGTCTGCCCACCCACCTACACCCACGGCCGGATGGACAAGTTGCGCGTGCCACAGTGTATCCAAGCCCTGCGGCGCCGCTGGACCGGACACGAGGTGGTCCCATAGAACACTAGTCTATGGGTTGCGTACACTGCGAATTGCCCGGACCAGCAGGTTCGGAATCCATGGCCGATCCAGCCGGCTGCCGTATTGCAACCCACAACGGGGGCGGAACGCCTGGGCACCCGTCGTGAATCGCTCGTAGAGTGAATCGTAGTGTTTCACGTTGCGCTCGAGGTCGAAATTCTCCGCCACTTGCCGGCGAGCTGCCGTGCTCATTTTCTCGAGCAGCAAGCGGTCGTGATGCAGTCGCTCCACGGCAGATGCAAACGCATCGGGATTGTCGAACGAAGCCCGGAATCCGGTGCTGCCATCGATCACGATCTCGGGAATTCCGCTCCGCAGATCGCTGACGATCGGAACCACTCCGGCTGCCGCCGCCTCGACTACCGTGATTGGAAATCCTTCCGCACGGCTGGGCAGCACAAACACGTCGTGTGCGCGGTAAAGATCCATGACTTCATCATTTGGCAAATTGCCTTGCCAGCGCACGGACGAGTTCCACGCCCACAATTCGCGGAGTCGGCCGCCTTCGGGACCGTTCCCCACAACCGACCACTCGACTTCCACATTACGGGCACGCAGACGGCGGTCGATTTCCGGAAGATCGATAATCCCTTTTGAGGTGTCCAGCCGGCCCACAAAAATCGCCCGCAGACGTCCAGGGGTACCGCTGCGCATGGCCTTCGGTATTGTCACGCCATGCGGCAAATACAGGATCGATTCGCACCGATGCGGCATGACCTCTCGCAAGCAATCTGCGATGTATCGCGAAGGCGCCACAAACCAGTCGACTACCCCTTCGTGTTTTTTTGCCAGATCGTAATAGTAGGGGTAGTCACCATGAGTGATATTCACTACCATCTTCCCCGGATCATGGACAGAGAGCATCGCCAGTTCCAGCCAGTCATTGGTTACGATGACGCCTGGTCCCGGCGGCAGTTGGCGATACAGCCGCTTGATCACGGCATGCAGGTTCTCTCTCGGGTCGTAATGGAAATGGACCTCGCGATCGACGGGCAGCGAATCAGCAGGCCGCTCCTCCACGTCCCGCCGGTTGTGGGTCAGAATCGCCTGAACGGCGAATGGGCCCGCGCCCCGATAGCGCAGCAAGTTGCGCACATAGGTGAACACGCCACCCATTTTGTCGGGCAGGATATAGGTCAGTGTCGGGCGCATTGTGTCATCGTTGTGCATTGCGGCCGTACAGCGCCTCGCCTCTTCATGCCATTCGAGTAAGCTGAAGCAATCCGCCTCCTCAGCGTACACGACGAGCCGAAAAAGGCAAATATCGCGGCGGACACAGTGTCAGTGCGCAGGCCGCTCCCATGGATGATTGGACGTGCTGGAGGAAAAGGTAGCGTCTTCCGCTTGTCGCCCTTGCCAGAGCACATCCCATTCCGAACAATATCTGAGCTGTGCGATGGCTGTTCAGTCTGGCATACTGAGCCAATGTGGTGCGGTCTTAACCGTCGCTTGAACGTAAAACGCGCCAAGGATCACATATGGTAATGAACCACCTTCAGAGGTTAGTTCGGGCGATTCGTCACAAACGCCTCGTCCGCGCCGTACACTCGCCAGAATGGGCCGACCGATTACTGTCCCATGGTGTGCAACCGCATCAGGTTGGGTTTGATACGAAGACGAACTCCATTCTTCTGCGCGAATTCGAGCTGGCGTTTCCCAGGCATTTGTTGTTTTTCGCTGACGCGCTTCCCCTGGCTCGTTTGCTACGAAGTGCGGGAGCCCATTTCACGGTAGTCGATGGCGAATTGCGTGTCCGTATGTCGAACGTCGAGGTGATTGCACAAAGCGCCGAAGACTTTTTCATATTGATGGAAGTATTCGTACACCGCTGCTACCAATTTGCACCCCCCCAGCCAGTCGTCGTCTGGGATATTGGCATGAATGTGGGTTTTGCCGCGTTGTTCTTTGCCACGCAGCCGAACGTCATTGCGGTTCGGAGTTTTGAACCGTTCGAGCGGACCTACCGGCAGGCGGAACGAAATCTCGGGCTTAATGCCGCCGCAGCAAGCAAAATTCGCACTGTGTGCGCCGGAATCGGCACATCGAACGACAACGTGGAAGCTTCGTATTCCTACGAGGTAAAAGGTCACGCCAGCACGCAATCGAATGGCTTCGGCGCATACCCCGACCTGCCGGTCACGAAAGAGACGATTCAGTTGCTGGCGGCTGCCGACACCCTTGAGACAATCCGGGCCGAGTTTCCCGATCATCCCATCGTTGCCAAAATCGACTGCGAGGGGGCCGAGTATTCGATCATCGAATCGCTGGCGGCCGCCAATCGACTCCGCAACCTGGCGGCGGTGATGATTGAATGGCACCACCGGGGACCGGAGCCGCTGCTGGAGCTGCTGAACGGGTGCGGATTCTTTGCCTTCGCCAATAGTGTCGAAGCGGATGGAAGCGCGGGAATGATCTACGCAACTCGGTTATTGCCGCTGACGTTCAGTTGACGTTCGCGCGATCGGTACATGTCACTTATCGGCCAAGGATTGCTTCGACTCTGTTGCGCGATTCGCCGCTGCCGGCATCATCATTCTCCAAAGCAGGTTTGCGCCCAGCACGGTCAGCCCGAAGCGTGCGCGCAGGCTTCTCCCGGGACCACCACGATAGGCCAGCCCGAACGCGTGCTTCGCCCATCGATAGTGCATTTCACGACGATGGCGGCCCACCTCTTCGCCATGCAGGTCATAGGCCACGTAGAATGCACTGGTCAGCCTGGGAAGAAACTCTGACAACACTTCGACTTCGCGCGCGGAGAATGGTACCGGGGAGATGCCCGGGGTATACCAGAACTTGCGCCACGCGGACCACAACAGGGAGTCCATTTCTTTCCAGCCCATCGCCCAGCAGAGATTGCTTTTCGCTACGTCGTTGACCTGTTGCTGCTGACGATCCTCATTCCGGTGGGAGGTCGAGTTTCCATGGGCTCGCCAGGTCACAAGCATCGGAGCGAGGTTAGCCACGCGCGCATGTCGTGCATATCGGGAAAACAGTTCGTAGTCTTCGCAGTACCGGTACTGTGGCTCTTCGGGAAAGCCCCCGAACTGATCGTACAGTCTGCGGCGAAACATCACGCTCGTGTTACAGAATGAGCAATGCGACAGCAGGGTCCATTTGGCGGACAAATCCGACAGGGGCGAAACCACCAATGCTTTTCTCGGAGCCTCGCTCGAAATCCAGAGCCAGGCGGTGTCGTACATGGGCAGATGCGCAGCCAGCAAGGCTTCCGCTCCTACGACGCGGTCGAAGTCGAAGTGAGCGCAACCGGGAAATACAGCCGCAAAGCTCTCGTTCGTTTGCACGTAGAGCACGGTAGCACCAATGAGTGCCACGTCAGGACGGGCGTCGAGGTACGCGACCTGCGCTGCCAAGCGGTGAGGGACGGAAGCGTCATCCGCGTCCTGAATTGCGATGTACTCTCCACGGGCGGCGGCAAAAGCCCGGTTTCGCGCGCCTGCCGCACCAAGGTTCCGATCATTCCGAATCAGTCTGATACGCGGATCCGAATAGGCATAGAGGATCTCCATCGTGCCGTCGGTCGAACCGTCATCCACGATGATTAACTCGCATTGAGAAAACGTCTGCGCCAGCACGGCATCAACGGCCTCGCGCAGGTATCTGGTGCCGTTATAAACCGACATTACAACCGAGACTCTTGGCTCCATGGGCATCCCCGAGGTTACTCGGTTGGATTATGCAATGACATCCGGCCCAGGAGCCTCTTGCTCCCGCCGGGACAATCCAAATCTCGCATGGTGGAACCCGACGCGTTGCGCGATAGCGTCACAGGTTGCGCACCCTCACACAGCGTACACGACGTATTGAAAAAGGCGAAGGTTACAATGAGAACACTAATGTAAGCTCGTATCAGTTTGCAAAAACGCAAACGCGACAATATGACACCACTGCTACAGAAAATCTTGTCACGTCTAGCCAGAGAATGGACCGAGGTTCCTTTGCGTCGCCGATTCAAGCAATCCTTCGAGACCTTCGCCGGGCTCGCCCGCGGTGACCGCCGGTTCAAGTTCAGGTGGGAAGACCGGTATCCCTGCCTCTACGATTCGACGCCGAGTACCGCCTATGACCGGCACTACGTTCTGCACACGGCATGGGCGGCCCGGGTCCTGGCGCAGAGCAGGCCCATTGTCCACATCGATTTCAGCTCATCGCTATATTTCGTGGCAATCGCCTCGGCTTTTGTGCCCATCAGGTTCTATGACTTTCGCTCTGCCACACTGCCGTTATCTGGCTTGGAATCCGGCGCAGCCGACTTGCTCCGGCTTCCCTTCGGTGATGGTGAGTTGCCTTCGGTATCCTGCATGCATGTAATCGAACATGTCGGGTTGGGGCGATATGGTGACCCGTTGGATCCGACTGGCGACCTAACAGCAGCAGCCGAGTTATCCCGGGTGCTGGCTCCCGGAGGGCAACTTTTGTTTGTTGTCCCCGTCGGGCGTGCACGAGTTATGTTCAATGCTCACCGGATCTATTCCTACGAACTGGTTCGCGATATGTTCGCGGGCCTCCACCTCCACGAGTTTTCGCTGATTCCGGATACTGCGTCTGAACCCGAACTGATTGCAAACGCTCCCCCCGAAATGGTCGCACAGCAAGCATATGCTTGCGGATGTTTCTGGTTCAGGAAACAATAGCTTGATGACCTGGAGTGTTCTCAGAATTGGTATATTGCGGAGCCACCAAATAACCAGGAGACTATTCGGTGAGAAAACTGATCCTCCATCTTATTCAGCCTTTTTTCGGCAAGAGTAAGTACCAGCGTTACTTTGAAGCGCTGCATCGGATTTCTCTCACCGGCATGCACTATGGCGGGGGCAGCGATCCCGAAAGCAGCGGGGAGCGCGCTGTTCTAGAGCACATTAGGTCTTCGCTTCGTCGCAGCTACGCCGCGCCTTACTTGCTGTTCGATGTCGGGGCAAACCGGGGTGATTACTCCCTGCTGCTGCTGGAGTGCTTCGGAAACGAAGGTCGGATCAATGCCTTTGAACCCTCGCGCGCGACTTTCGAACTCTTGCAACACACAATTGGCTGCAGAGCCAAACTGTGCAACCATGGATTCGGAGATTGTGAAGGGACGTTCGTGCTGCACTCGGATTCCGATGGTTCAGGGCTGGCATCGTTGTATGACCGGAATCTCAGGTACTTTGGAATTAGCCTCAGTCACTCGGAGCAAGTCAGCATCGCCACAGTGGATAATTTCTGCGCAACCGAGCGCATCGAGCGTATCCACCTGCTGAAACTTGACGTGGAAGGACACGAGTTAAAAGTACTGGAGGGCGCAACAGAGATGTTGCGGTCAGGAGCAATCGATTTCATCCAGTTCGAGTTTGGCGGATGCAACATCGATTCAAAAACATATTTCCGCGATTTCTACGAGCTGCTCGTACCTCAATACCGGATCTTTCGAGTAGTAAAGGATGGCTTGCGCCCGATTTCTGCATACAGAGAGATCGACGAGATATTCACGACAACCAACTACCTTGCTGAGCTGCAGATCTCCGGGATGAAGAATGCCAAGTAAGTTCAGCCTTGGAATCTCGCATAGACGGAAGCCTACTGTTCATGCGCTCGCCGCTCACTGTCCATCTGCGCGGGCTTTGCGAATTCGACCGGGCGCGGTTCGACGACTTCCCAAGCCAACAAGGGCGCGAGCAACCCGGGACGCTTTGCGATCCAATACGGCGAATCGCTCAGCCCGCCCTGGATCGTCAGGTTAATGTGCGGAGAATTGAGGCCGGGGGAGAACAGCCATTCGCGGAAATGAAGGCTGCCGATACACTCGATCCGATAGTTCCCTTCGTTCAACAGGTGTGCCGGTATCCTGCTGCGCAAGCGGTGCGTACCTCGCGTGAGTGCCGGCCATTGTGATTCGGGCTGGTCGGTCTGATATGACCAATAGAGCAAATTGCCGTCCTCGGCATAGATGGCGTAACCAACTGTCAAAGCCGGATCAGCCTGCTCGACTTCACCCTCCATCTCCACATACATCTCGGCATCGTTGCGCAAGGGCATGCGCAGGGCGCTCCCCTCTCCGTCGACCACTGCAAAACGCGTCGGGAAGAAGTAGGCGTTGCGAAAACGGGCGCCGTCGTTTACCCACACCGAACTGGCCTCTTTTTCGGTCCCAAACAGGTAGTCCGTCAAAACTGATCGGATGTCGTGGGAATCCCGCTTCATGTTGCCGTGTTCGAGCAGGATGACGCGGTTACAGAGCTGCTCGATGGCGTTCATGTTGTGGCTGACGAACAGCACCGTGCGGCCGGAACCCCTGACCTCGCCCATTTTGCCAAGGCACTTCTTCTGGAAAGCGGCATCGCCGACGGCCAAGACCTCATCGATAACCAGAATCTCCGTATCCATGTGGGCCGCGACGGCGAAAGCAAGCCGCATATACATGCCACTCGAGTAATATTTAACAGCCGTGTCCAGAAAGCGTTCCGTTTCCGCAAAGGCCACGATCTCGTCGAACTTGCGCGCAATCTCCGCCTTGCGCATGCCGAGAATGGCGCCGTTCAGATAGATATTCTCGCGGCCGGTCAACTCCGGGTGAAACCCCGTACCGACTTCCAGCAGCGACCCGACACGGCCGTGCATCTTCGCATATCCTTCCGTCGGTTCGGTAATGCGCGATAGCACCTTGAGCAGGGTGCTCTTGCCGGCGCCGTTTCTGCCGATAATCCCGACCAGTTCGCCACGTTTGATTTCGAAGGAAAGATTGCGCAGAGCCCATAGCCATGTGTCGGCCGGCGGTTCGGCGGAAGGGGTTGCTTTTCGGCGCAGCGCACGGAAGGGCGAATACAGCAACCCGGTCAGCTTTTCACGTAAATTCGTGTAATGCTGGCCTTCGCCTATGCGGTAGAGCTTCCCCAGATTATTAACGCTGATGGCGCACTCGCTCATAGCTCAAACCAAGTCCGCGAACGTCGACTCCATGCGACGGAAGTACGCGATTCCTCCGAACAGCAGCGCGATAACGATGACGACAGACACCATCATAAGCGCTCCAGAACCGTTGCGGTTCCCCAATAGCGCCCAGCGGAAGCCTTCCACCACCCCGGCGATCGGATTCAGACCCATCAGCGGCCGCCATTTGGCTGGAACCAGGCTGCTCGGGTAAGCGACCGGCGTAATCAGCAGCCAGAATTGCGTCAGGAAAGGAATGGTGTAGCGGACATCCCGGTACTCCACGTTAAGCGCGGAAAGCCAAAGTCCAATGGCCAGCGCCGTGGCAATCGCGAAAAGAATAAAGAGGGGCAGAACCAGTATCCTCGCCGTTGGCATGACGCCGTAAAACGGCATCATGACCAGCAACAGAGAAAATGAGATAGCGAAGTCCACCAAGCCGGAAATGACCGCCGAAACAGGAACCACCAGCCGCGGGAAATAAACCTTGGTGATGAGCTGCTGATTGCTGACCACGCTATTACTGGACTCCGTCATGGCATAGGAAAACAATTGCCACGGCAACAATCCGCAATAAGCAAACAACGGATACGGCACTCCGTCGGAGGGCACTTTCGCCAGCTTCCCGAAGAAGACGCTGAACACCACCATCGTGGCCAAGGGTTGAATCAAAGCCCACGAGGCGCCGAGTAAAGTCTGTTTGTAGCGAACTTTGATGTTGCGCCACACGAGGAAGTAAAGCAGTTCGCGATAATGCCAGAGGTCTTGCAGGTTCAGCGCCACCCATCCCTTGCGTGGACACACAATCGTGACATCCGCGTCCGTAGTGTGGTCACGGCCTGACACTTGAGGAGGCGCGTATTGAGTGGACATAAATAATTCTGGTTGCTTAGAGAATTAACACTGGCAGAGTAACACAAAGGCCTCTCCCAGGCAGTAATTTGCGAGGTTCCCAACCCCTCCCGACTAAGGTAGACCTTACACGGTCGCTAGGTACCTTTATTTACATTACTTAAGTCATCATCGGTACCCGAATTGGCAATGGAAACAGCTCTGAATGTGCTACACTTACGCTTTCTTCCCCTTGTTGTAGCTCTTAGCCTGCGCAGTGGAAATCGGTAACTCTTTCGACATGTGTCGAACACTGCAACAGGAGAGGTGAATGGAGTCGAGATACGAAGCAACCGCCGAAAAGCCTTCGGCCAGCCGGCAGCCCACCTTGGAAAGCGACCTTTTGCGGAGCGGTGGGGCTAATTCAAGTCTCAATACCGACGGCTTCTTGCTCGAATACGTCACCGTTGTAAGAAAGCACAGGTGGAGCATCCTGGCGGCGACAATTGTCGTGCTAACGATGTCCACGATTTCGGCCCTGCGAGCTGTGCCCTTGTACGTCGCCACTGGGAGGATCGCTGTCAATCGCGAAACTCCGGTGAACCTCGGATTCAAGGATTCCGAAGCCTCGGCGGAAGATTTCGACTCGACTGTCACCCTCGAAACCCAAGTTCGGATTCTCCAAAGCCGTATCCTTGCCGCGGAAGTGGCCAAGGGCATGCGCGCGCAGAATAATCCCGCATTTGTTGCTGGCGGCAAATCGAATCCGATGGGGGCCAAACCTTTCGATTTGAACTCGCCGCAGGACGCTGCTCTCGCAGGACGCGTCCAGGGCAGCCTGGGCGTGAGAGTCTTGCCGGGCACCCGCGTAATTGAGATCCAATGCACCGATCCGAATCCCCGCATGGCAGCGGACATCGTCAACCAGACCATCGCGACGTACATCGAACAGAACTACAAGACCAAGTTCGAAGCCACCATGCAGACGTCCGACTGGATCGCGCATGAGCTGACGGATTTAAAGCTGAAGATGGAGACATCGCAAGCGGAGCTCATCCGGTATCAGAAAGAAAATAATATCTTTGGAGTGGACGATAAACAGAATCTGATTAACAGCGCGCTGGACGATTTAGGCAAGCGCCTCACCCAGGCACAAGCCGATAGGATACTGAAAGAATCGCTCTACAAGATGACCGCTGAAGGTCATGCCGACCTGTTTGCCAAAGACCCGGCTGGTGGCTCCATGATCGGCAAGTTGCGCGACAGACAAAGTGAGCTTCGAACACAATACGCGCAGTTGCGCACTCAGTTCGGTCCTTCTTACCCCAAGCTCGTTGAGATCGACAACCAACTTAAGCAGCTCCAGACCGACCTGGACGCGGAAAACGACCTGCTCTCGCTCAAGCTGAAAAGCGAATATCTGGCAGCGATGGAGCAGGAAAAGCTGCTGAGCGCCGCGCTGGAAGACCAGAAGAAGAAGTCCAACGAACTCAATCGTGGCGCGATTCAGTACAACATCGTCAAGCGCGACGCGGAGACCTATCGTTCCGTTTATGAAGGGCTGTTGCAGAAGATGAAAGAGGCCGGGGTTTCAATCGGCCTCAGGTCCAATAATATCCGCATCGTGGATTCAGCCTGGCCGCCGTCCGGGCCCGTGTCGCCCAATGTCCCGCGCAGCATGGCAATGGGACTTATCCTCGGACTGCTCGCCGGTTTGGGGCTTGCTTTCGTCCTGGAGAGTCTGGATAACACGATCAGGGTACCTGAACAGGCGCAGGCCATCGCCGGCGTGCCCTCATTCGGGGTGATTCCTTTGGGTTCGTCAACCGGCAGTGGCCGCGACCGAAAGTTTACTTGGAAAACAATGACGTCGAGAGAAACGATGGCCATAGTCACGCTGGCCAGGCCGAAGTCCGATATGTCGGAAAGCTATCGCTCACTTCGTACCTCGATCCTGTTGTCTTCCTTCAAAGGCCCGCCAAAACTACTGCTGATCACCAGCCCGCTTCCGGGCGAAGGCAAGACTACGACCAGCGTGAACACTGCCATTGTGCTGGCACAGAAGGGCAGTCGCGTCCTTTTGATCGATGGCGACCTCCGCCGGCCCACGATTCATAAAGCCTTCAACATCCCATCGCGACCCGGACTCAGTGACCTTCTGGCTGGTACTGTAGATCCCGCTGCTGTTATTCGCCAGACCAGCGTGGCGAACCTCTCGGTCATCCCGGCAGGAACCATACCACCGCAACCGGCCGAGTTACTGGGTTCAGCAGTGATGAGAGACTGCCTGAACCGCTGGAAAGAAGAGTACGACTTCACCCTCGTCGACTCGCCGCCGGTGCTGTCGGTGACGGATGCGGTGCTCCTCTCCGCGGAGGTGGATGCCGTCCTGCTGGTTTTGCGCGCTGGGCATACTACGAAAACCGCGCTGCGGCGCGCGCGCAGTATTCTGGGCCAAGTCAATGCGAAGGTCATTGGGACCGTGCTGAATGGCTTGGATGTCTACGGGAGCGACTACCAGTACTACTATTATGGGAAGTACTACGGCAGCGGTTCGAACCCGAGCCAAAAGTACTACTCCGGCGATCATGCCCATGACTCAGCAGAGACACATGACTCAGACGAGACAACAGTAACCCGGTTGTGATCGACGAGTTACCGAGACACACGTGCAGATCGACTTACGTCCGGTCGGGAGAAGGGTTCTGTGGTTGGTGATTTGTTTCTCCGCCGCTGCTCTGTATGTGAACTGCACAGTCCGCCAGTACCGCGCTTTCCGCTTGTCTAACTCGACCGCGCCCTCCGACATCTTGCAAGCGACACGCCTGGAACCCGGCAACGCCGAACACTGGTATCGGTTGGCGAACAGCACATTTTTTGAGAATCCGGAGAAACTTGAGGATGCCATCCCCAGCTACCAGAAAGCGGCGGCAATAAATTCCTGGAGCTCTCGTTATTCCTTGGACTTGGCGCGCGCTTATTTGGCGACAAACAGGCAGCAGGAACAGCAGGCCGCTATCGAACACGCCCTCCAAGTTGATCCCATGACGCCCGCGACGCTCCGCTCCGCGGCCGATTTCTATCTGCTGCAAGGCCGGCAGGAGCGCGCTTTCGATCTTCTGCGCAAAGTCATTCAGTATGACCCCGAGCACGCGGACGAAGTTATCGAGATCTGCTGGCGCACGACTCACGATGCTGATTTCATCATCACCCGGGCTCTTCCCCAATCGACGAAGAACTATCTCCACTTCTTGCGATTCGTAATCCATCAAGACGATCTGGATGCCGCGCGTATCGCATGGGGACGGCTGCTTAGTTTACAGCAGCAGTTTCCTTCCGCAGTGGGAATCAGGTACGTCACATTTCTCATCGCGAGAAACAAGGGCGGGGAGGCAATAAGCGCTTGGAGACAACTGGCGGCAATGGACTCGACTCTCCGCCCCTACCTGCCGGGCGCCAATCTCATAGTGAACGGCGGCTTTGAGCAGGACATCCTGAATGGCGGCTTCGATTGGTGCTATGAGAGAATGCCGGCCGTCTTGCTATCGACTGATACTACCAGCTTCCACGGCGGTGCCCAATCACTACTGATTCAGTTTGACGGTGCAGTATCCGACGCCGGAATACGAGAGTACGTCGTGCTGAAACCGAATACGCTGTATGAGTTCAGCACGGCATATCGCGCCGAACTGAATGGCGCTTACGGTGTGACTTTCGAAGTGCGCGACATGAACGGAAATGCCACATTGGCCGCAACCGAAGAAATGCTGGGCACCACCCCCTGGCGCGTGGCGAGGGCCAGTTTCAAAACCGGTACTGAAACTCAACTCGCGGTAGTGCGCCTTGCGCATGGAAATGGGCTGATCCGCGGGAAACTGTGGGTGGACGATGTCAGTCTGGTTGAGAAGTAGGATGGAGATCGATCGGCACCAGCACGCAACGTCGCGCACCGCAGATGTGGCCGCTTCCAGCTACTCGCCTGAAAACCAGACCGGCGGAGCGTGGAGCGCGAGCCCGCTTTGCGCCTGGGGATTGCTGGGCCTGTTGATAGCGGCTGTCCTTGCGTTCGGCGCCGTGCAGCCTTGGTCCGAACTGGCATTTGAACTCGGGGCCGCGACTCTTTTCATCGCCTGGGGATTGCAGCAGGCGCGGTCGCGCCAACTCGCGCTGGCAAAGTCAGGGCTGTATGCGCCCGCTGTCGGATTCTTTCTCGTAGTCCTGGCACAGATCGCGTTCCGGACATCGGCCTACCGGTATGCGTCCGAATCAAGCGCGTTACTCTACATGGCCTACGGTTCCGTTCTTCTGCTGGCCATTGAGTGCTTCCAGGATAAGAACCGGCGAAAGAGGATGACTGTAGCCCTGGTTGGATTCGGAGCTTGTTACGCCACGTTCGCCATAGTTCAGAACCTGACCGAGCCGCGCAAACTCTACTGGACCATTGAGCCGAGTCAATTCGCTCACACCTACGGTTCCTACGTAAACCGGAATCACTATGCGGGATTAATGGAAATGCTGGTGGCTGTCCCCTTGGTGCTAGCCGCAGGCAAGCTCCTGAAGGGAGGAAAAAGGACCCTCGCCGGCTTCGCTTTTGTTCTGATGGCAGGATCGATTTTCCTTTCCGTTTCGCGCGGCGGCATGTTTGCCTTCTCAGTGGAGGCGCTGATCTTTCTGGTCCTGCTGTTGCGCAATCCATCCCATAGAAAGAAGGCGTTCGCGTTTGCAGGCATGCTGGCCCTGGTGATCGCGTTCTTGGGATACACAAGCAGGGGACAGGTCAGCGACCGGATGCACGATCTTGTGGTTTCCGACCGGCTGGCAATGACCGCGGATACCTTGAGGTTGTGGAAGGAGCGGCCGTTGCTCGGTTGGGGTCTGGGCACGTTTGCAACCGTATATCCGCACGTTCGCAGCTTCCCGACGAACCGACTGGTAGACGCAGCCCACAATGACTACGCACAGACTCTCGCCGAAACCGGGGTTCTGGGCTTTGCCTTCGCCTTGTGGTTCGTTATCGTTCTGTGCCGGAAGGGAGTGCAACGCTCACGCCATTGGGACACAGACTGGAGTTCGGCGCTTTCCCTGAGCGCCTTGCTCGCATGCGCCGCCATGCTGGCGCACAGCTTTGTGGATTTCAACATGCAAATCCCGGCCAACGCGGCTTTCTTCTATTTTTTTGCCGGACTTGCGACGACGGCGGCAACACGCGGCAAGCACACCCATAATGTGCCGGACCACGACTTGAGTTCCATCGGGGAGGACGGGCTTGCTCAGTGCCGCGGAAAATAGCTTCAATCGTGCTGCCCTGCTTTGAACCGGGCGTCCACCGCGGCGGGGGCATTAAGCAGGCACTACCGCACTGTCTCAATGGTGGGTAATTTGGCGGTATTATTGTGCTTAAGATGGAAATCTTGATCGGGGCAGATGTCGATCCAATCCTTCCCGCGCGGCTTGATCGCTCGCTGGAGGGTGATATTTGGGGCCCGGTTGATTTAATCCAGGGGCTGGAGAGCCGCCTTGGACAGGATCTGCCGCCAATCACTTGGCTGATACGTGTCGACGACTCGGTCCGTTTCGCAACCGGTTCCTACGTTTCCGGCTATACGTCAAGGTCTAAGACTTGGGAGCGGCTCGTAAGTCGAGGACACGAACTTGGATGGCACATCCACTTTATCTCGACGCGCTCCGGCGTGGGGCGTTTCGACCCCGATCCTGAATGGTTTCACGAAGCGTACCGGGCAGCCGCGACCTGTTTTCCAGTCGGTGCCGTTCGCATAGGCTGGGATTATGGCAGCAATACCGTCTTCACTCGCCTCGAAGAGGCGAATATCCCTCTAGACTTTTCGGCTCTTCCGGGCAACGTAATCTGGCAGCGGGCCGGCTCCGATCAGGTTCTTGTGGACTGGTTAGGTTGTCCCGAGCATCCGTATTTCCCTTCCCGCTCGGATTATCGCGTCGCAGGCGAGAACTCGCGGCGCGTGCTGGAGGTTCCGATTACGCAATTTGAAAACGATGCGGTTGGGGTTGTGAAGAGAATCTGCCGCCGAACCACGAAAGGACGCTTCACCTTGCAGGGCCTGACGAGAAAGACCAGGTTATTGACGCAGCCTTGGAGAGACCTGCCGTCCACGCGCTCTGCAAACTGGGCGTTCTTTTTTCATCCGGAAGATCTGACCACCGAGGGAGTCCGGAACTTCGCTTCAAACCTGAAGAAGTTGGCAAGCATTCCGGGTGCAAGATTTGTTACAGCTACCCAGGCTGCGCGTTGGACCGCCGAGGCTCGCTACTGTAGCCCGGAGAGGGACTCCAAACCTTGAATCGCTCTGGAAACTCGGTGCAGTTGACCAACGTCGATTCAACAAACGTAGACGAATTGGCGCGCTTCTTTGTCGGACAGACTAGTAAGGACAATAGTGCGGTTCCGCGGATCGCGAATCGCCTTTCGTGGCTGGCTGCCAATCCGTCGCTTACGCCTGAGATTCCGTTTGGCTGGGCGGGTCGAGATGAGGGCGGCGCCATAGTCGGCGCCATGCTCTGCGTGCCTTTTCGCTTCCTGGTGCGCGGCAGAATAGAAACTTTTGTCATGAATAGCGCGTTCTATGCCGACGACCTCCACCGCGGCTTGGGTGCAATGCTCTTTCTGGCATTTCGTGCCCTGAACACTCGGCATGTTATTTATTCGACCACCTCCAATAAGGAAGCGGCAAGAGTATGGGAGGCGGCGAGAGCACACATGCTGCCCAAGAGCGATTTTGAACTGCTGGGGATTCTCCGGCCCGGCCCGGTCCTGGAAGAACTCGCTTTCCGCCGTTTCGGCAAGCGAGCGGCTTTGCTGGGCCGCGCTCTGGGGGTTGCCGCTAACATCTACAGTCCCTGCAAGCTGAGCGATACGCGCGGCCGCGTAACAATCGGTCCGACCGTTCCCGAGGAGGCGGCTTGTGTTACCGATGTAGTCGACCACGAATTCTGCCTGCTTAGGGATGCAAGCTTCTTGCGCTGGCGCTACTTCGAGGAGCCGGAAACGGGCACTACTGTTCACAAGTTCCTCACCGAAACCGATGAGGGCTTCATCAGCGTATCTATCCAATCGCGTGGATATAGAGGACAGTTGCGTGTGTTGAATATCTCCGATATTTGGGGAAGAGTGTCACCGCAAGCATTGCCGCTCGCCCTTTCAGCCATAGCAACAAAATATCGCGGCGAAGTGGATGCCATGATCATCCGTTGTCCCTCCGACGCTGTTGAACAGGCGGCAACCGGGATGGGATTTAAAAAGAGAAAATTCCCGAACGCTATCGGGTGGTATCTCGATCGCAGGCGCATTTTGCCGGAACGCTTCGTGATACCTGCGGGCGGGACCGAGATGGTTTGAACCCGCGGCTTGCAAGATTGCAGCTTAGAGCTTGTCTCAAAAATAGTTTTTTGAAGGGGCGTGGCTTTACAGGACAGCACTTCGCTACGGCTGATATGCCTTGGGTTAGGTATCATTCCAGTCTCAAAAGAGATCATGTCAGCCACGCCGTCCGAAGCCAATGCGGATACGGGCTTCAGCCCCCGAGGGGATTCGCCGTTTCCTTGCATCGATTTATGAAACAAGTCCTAGGAATCGCTGCATGGATGGGTGACAGCAACATGCATTATCACATCGGCTGCGCTCATGGGTGGGGCTCAGCACGTGAACATAGAATGCCACGTTACGGATGCCAAGAGCGTGAGTTAAAGTACCGTCAGCCAGGGATAGAGATGGATTTCCCCAAGTTCTGTCGAGCCGACACCGATGAGCGAGAATAGCAGTGACGATTACTGAAGCACTGAAAATCATCCAGAGTGTGCCGCCGGATTCGCAGCCGTTCGCTGTCATAATGGCGTGTGGTTTCACGCCCCTGCATTTGCAGACCCTGTTGACGGCGCGGCTTCAGCGGCAGCTTCCCAAGCGGCGCGTAAAGTTGACCTCGGGTCTGTTTGGCGATCTTGCAGGTACGCTGGAGAGCCTCATCGATTCGGAACTCGACGCGGCCCTGATCGTAATTGAGTGGCCGGACCTGGATCCAAGATTGGGGCTCCGGTCGTTGGCTCCGTGGAGCGCTCAGGCAGTCGCTGACATTCTCGACAGCGCACGAACAATGCTTGACCGTATTGCAGTCGCGATCAGGCGTATACCGCCGCAGCTTCGAGTTGCATTAGTGCTGCCGACATTGCCTTTCCCTCCTTTATTCCACACTGCGTCATGGCAGGCTGCGGAAACGGAGTTGCTGCTGCATCGTGACTTGGCGCAGTTCGCATCCCAAATAGCACAGAATGGGCGCGTGCACATTGCGAGCGCCAGCTACCTCGCCGAGCAATCTCCTTTATCGACTCGGCTTGACCTCAAGTCCTATCTGCTGACGGGCTTTCCATATACCTTGAGCCACGCTGATCAGGTCGCCGCCGCCGCGACACGCCTTCTACTGCCGGCGCCGCCAAAGAAGGGGATTATTTCAGACTTGGACGATACATTGTGGGCAGGCATTGCGGGCGAGGTCGGTTCCGATGGTGTCGGCTGGGATCTGGCAGGTCATAACCAGTTGCACGGTCTATATCAAACACTGCTGGCGGCGCTGAGTGAGCAAGGCACCCTTATCGCCGTGGCAAGCAAAAATGATCCCAGCGTAGTTCGGAAGGTATTCGAACGCTCCGACCTCTTACTGCGTCCTGAACGTATTTTCCCGATCGAAGTCCATTGGCAAGCTAAGTCGGGTTCTGTGTCAAGGATTCTTGAGACTTGGAATATCGGCAGCGATGCCGTTATCTTCGTCGATGATAGCCCGATGGAGCTCGCCGAAGTGGCTGCCGTTCATCCGGAGATCGAGACTATCCTGTTTCCCAACCGTGATTACGACGCCGGCCTTGCGACGCTGCGCCGTCTGCGCGATCTCTGTGCGAAGGAGCGAGTCTCGCATGATGACACGATTCGCCTTGATAGCATTCGTAAAGGAGTTGAGTTTCAGCAGCAGGTGTCTAGTACTTCTACGCCGGAACATTTTCTGGCTCAGTTGCATGCGGTCCTGTCATTCGACTTCGCAGCCGAGGACCCCAGGGTACTGGAGTTAGTCAACAAGACGAATCAGTTCAACCTTAACGGTCTGCGCTATACCGATTCTGACTGGCACAAACAATGTTCACAACCCGGCGCTATCTGTGTAGCTGTGGCCTACGAAGATAAGTTCGGACCCCTGGGAACAATTAGCGTAATCCAGGGAGTTACACAAGGCCAGACACTGCATGTTGAAACCTGGGTGATGAGCTGCAGGGCGTTCTCGCGCCGGATTGAGCATCAATGCTTGCGCGTGCTCTTCGATCGCACAGGTGTGGACACTATCGATTTTCAATTCAAATCAACAGCCAAGAACGGTCCGATGCGGGATTTCCTGACTGCAATAATGGGTAAAACACCCGATTGCCCGTGCTTCCTAAGTTGTGAAATATTTGATAAGTACTGCCCGGCGCTTTACCATCAGACCACGGAGATTGGGAGAACAGCAGCGAATGGATGAAGTGACAACACGCCTGAGCAACTGTTTTCAAGTAGTCTTTCCGGAGTTGCCGAATGCGAACATTTTGGCGGCTTCACAGGATTCCATCGCGGCATGGGATTCGGTTGCAGCTATCACTTTGGTAAGTGTTATCGAAGAAGAGTTTGGAATCGAGATGGACCTTGATGCACTCGCCGAGTTCGATTCATTCGTCAGCATCCGCGGATATGTCAACAAGAAACTAAGCGCCTGAGATGTGCTGAAATGCGGCTTCACCACTTGGGATTCGTCGTCCCGGACATCTGCGATGCCTTGGACCGCTTCGCTCGTGCCCTCGGCGCCACCTCCGACGGGCGAATATGGGAAGACCCTCATCAGAGCGTGAAGGTTTCTTTTCTGACAACGCAACCCAATGGCCCACAGGTAGAACTGGTGCAACCGATTGGAGATAGTTCTCCGGTTGCACGGTTCTTGCGCGAAAAAGGCGGTGGACTGCACCACGCATGCTATGAAGTCGACAATCTCGAGGACCAAATTGTTAAGATGCGGTCGGCTGGCGGAATCTTGGCCAGGAAGCCGAAACCCGCCGTGGCCTTCGACGGTCGCCGCATTGCCTGGATCCTGACCTCCGACAAGTTCCTCATCGAACTTCTTGAACGTAGTGCTCGAGCGGTTCTCTAGAAGATACTTGGGCGTCAGCCGTAGTACCACTGCTTCCATCTTCCAACAATGAGTTGGATATGGCACACGGTTCTCAACATGGATACTCACCTTTTTTCATGCTTTTCCCGTCATCGAGCAGTGTGGTACGTTGCGCTCGCCATTCTTGTTCCGCGCTTGTTATTGGTCGGTTTTGCCGTCAGTCTAACCGGCGACGATGGTGACAGATACCTTCAGGAAGGCGTCAACCTTGTGCAGTACCACGTCTTCTCCCACTATCCTCTGCGCGCCGGGCACAACATTCCTGGAGAAGCAGGCTATAGTTTGACCGGCCCAATGCAAGCCGGAAACGCTGAAAAAGGTTATTCCGGGCATCCCCAGCCAACGGCGCACGATCTGCCTGGCTATCCTGTCATCCTGGCCGGCATCATGCTCCTGTTTAAAAACCTATGGGTGACCGCCAGAGTGGCAGCAGTCCTTAATGCCATTGCGTTCACCTTTGCGGCGGTCGAGCTTTACGGGCTCCTTCGCTTGGCGGGGGCTTCAAGACGGGTAGCACTCTGGGCCATGACGTTGTTCGGGTTATTTCCGGAAAGCTTTCCTTACTCCGTCTTTCACATGCCGGAGAGTTTTTTCTTAGTGGCATTTTTGGGCTGTATTCTTCTTCTTATCCGCTATCTCAGGGAGCCTGCGCAGGCAACGCTCTTGTTTGCGTTCATGCTTCTGGGTGTCAGCATATTGCTGAAGCCAATCTCGTTATTCTTTGCCGTCCCGGTGCTTGCGTCGATTTGCGTGCGTTACCGCGAGAAGTCTAATAATCGCGCGCGCGTGGCGGTTGCGATAGTCCTCGGCTTGTTGGTTGAAGCGGCGATAGTGTGCCCATGGATTCTCCGCAACTACAGGGTATTTGGCGTACCTTCTCTGACCACGGTCACGGGCAACAACCTGTTCTATATCAACTACCCCATGATGTTGGCCGACAAGGGCTTGTCAAGCGAGGCCATTCGCTCCTTGCAAACCGCGCACATTAAAACCGTCGAACAGCAAACACCTGGCTTCCGAACTAATGCCATGGTCCAATCGAGTGCTCTCCAAAAAATCGTAGTATCGGAAATCATCTCGGACCCGCTGGCGTATGCCAAGTGTGTCCTAAAGCACGCTCCCCGCCTATATGCCGGTACTGGGACCTTCGCCTTGCTTCAGTTGCTAGGGCGCATGCCCGATGACATCCCTATGGACGACCGCAGCCGCCTGGGCATGCTCCGGAGCTTGAACTGGGTGCTGATATGTGTCGCCTTGTCCTACGCTCTCCTGCTTGCGCTTTATGCACTCGCCGTGCGGGGGCTCGCAGTGTTACTCCGTCAACGCCAATGGTCGCTGCTCATCTTGGCCTGCCTGCCTTTGTTTTACTTTACTGTGATGTATGGGCCCGTTACTGCGTCGTCGCGGTATCGGTTGATGATGATACCGTTCCTGGCGATCCTAGCCGGGTTCGGCGCTGCGGCCAACTCCCAGGGGGGAATTGTAGAACCAGCGCACACGCCGCTTGGGGACCGATCGTCGGATGAAGACGTCGTTCGTTGCTGACGCGCTCGGGACATTTCCGGGCGGACCTGGACCCCATTGCTATCGCATAGCTGCCTTTACGAAGCTTTGTTGAAAGCTCCCGCATGGAATGGCTCGCAGATAATTGTTGGCTACAATCGGTTGGCGATTCCATACCCAGCTCCGGTTGTCCTGCCATGCTTGGTCTCGTTCGCTAGCCACCAGGACGTTGATCGAAAGCCGATCACACATCTGATCAATGTTCACATTTGCGTTGGCTTCTTGGACACCGAACGCATTCGCCAAAGGCGCAACCACTTGGCTGCAGCGAGAAAGATCTCCACCGAACTCCGTTCCACAATCCGGCCCCGTCGCGGCTGCTTGGTGCTGGGAATATAGCAGAACAGCGGCGAAAGCTTCAGTCGTTGGATTGTGCTGAACGACGGCATCCGCCGGAATCAACCGCTCAAGCTGTTCATAGCCATCGCGTAGCCCATAGGTACGTTCTCCGCCACCAGGGGAGGCCGGCATGAATGACTCGGTACGTCTGATCTTTCCTGTATCGGTAAGTACTGCATACAGGCGGAGCATGCTGAGCTGGTATACAGTGCCAATGATGCCCAGGCCGAGTGCGGCGGCGGTCAGATACTTCAAGCCCGTTCTTCGTTTGAATCCGAATGTTGTCCAACTATGGCGAGTAAAAAAATCATTCACCAGAGGCACTGCGCACAAGAGCAGCACGAATTGGACAACAAGAGCGCTGCGCATACCGAGATCATTGTTTGAAATAACCCCAGATCGAAGGAACGAGGTTACGCATAGAGCGGTGCCAAGCATTACCCAAGCTGCCCGCTCCTGACGCGCAAGTGGCCGGCGAGTGATTATCATGCGCCTGAACCGAACGACGCCAGCAATCAGGAAGAAGCCAAACTCGACTATATAGACGAGCACCAGGGTGGGCAGCTTAGCCGCGCTCAAGATCAGAGGATGCCCAACGCCATGTCGGATCAGCCAAGCTTGTACGGGATAGAAATCCCGAACCGCGAAAATAGCGAATCCTTGGCCGGATGGTGATGGGCCGCGCAGATCACCCAAGTAGGGCAAGGATAATAGTATAGTGATCGCCGCCGCCGCCGCGTACATCCAGAAATCAGGCGTTCTCTTCTCCCACAGGAGAACGGATGCCCATGCGATGAGGAAGACCGCGAATGTGAACGTCACATAGACGGACAGCCCTGCGGCGCTCGCGAAGGCGATCGCTCCAACCGTAGCGGCAGTCGCCCGGGAGCGAAGTGTTGCGTGATCACTTACAGTCCACAGCACGAGGAAACCTGTAAGGCACGCGATTAACGATGCCACGTGGTGAGGCACCCACAATAGAGAATTGAGCCACGAGGTAACTTGTTGGCTCGTATTCCACCACTCCATATCGCCGTGGACGACGGAGCGCGGCCGCAAAAACAACATAGCCGTCGGGATAATGTCTAATCCAGTTACCAGGAGCAGGCCAATCCCGATCAGCGATTTACGACGAAGATGTCTTCTTTCTTGCAAAAAATGTTTCAGATAGAGAGCGACCGTCGCCGCCAACCCGAATCCGCTCCACGCGGAACTGGCGATAAGGCTTGCTCGGGGAGTCAGCCCCGCGAGTTTCGAGGGCAACGCGCAGAGAACGTACCAATAGTAGAAGTAACGCATTACAGGAGCATGTCCCGTAAAGTAAAAAGGGTTCAGGGGCGGTACGCCGGTACGGAGTACAGCCTGGACGAACGCCGTCCGGACAGACTGATCATAGGAAACCACGCTGAGGTACAACCGATGCCCAAGCTGCAGATCAACCAGTTCGATCAGCACTACTGCCATCCAGAGCGCCATGATACCCAGCGCGATCCAGGTGGTGTTCCTCACGCCAGAGCTTTGTGAAAAGCGAGTCTTCAAGGCGTGTGCGAAATGAATGAGCGCAGCCAGGATGCCCAGCGCCCCGAATACCACAAGTGAGGCCGTGAGAGAAATGAACCTGCCGACGAGAACTGCCAACAGGGGGGACGCGCTGATCGACAGCACCGTGCTAAGCAACACCCGCTCTGTCGCGGACCTGTCTCGGAAGCGGAGTAGGTTGAATGTCCATCCGAGAACATATCCGGGGGGCAGAAGAAACAACACGAATACAGCCACCGCTTTCGCGCTTTCGGCCAAATCGGCGATCATGAAATTGTGCACGGCCGCAATTCCCTCGATCGAACGGCAAGAAGCCCAATCCCGAAATCAATAGTGCAAAAAAACGTGCACAGCACCGAGACTTTGCACAGAGATAGCCAGGTACCCTACGCTGTTTCGGCAGACGGATGACTGCGGAGATGGTTCGATACAAGTCATGGGCATCTGCTCAATCCGCTCTCAAAATGGTCGCATGTCATTGTAAGTACCTGACAGTCTACTGGAAAGTGGCGATCCTGGTAGCCGGGGATTTGACTTAGGTGAGGTGGAAAAACAGTGGTGCGATCAAACTTCTATTTTCTGGCGGGCATTGCGACGACTTTAGCAACACGGCTGAAAACGCGCTGAAGGGCTATTGATTCAGCACATATCCACAATCCGAAATCACGGCTGGCGCGGTGATTGGTTCTGGTCCTGGCTCGATCCACTCGCAGCAACAATGCCGATGGCTCCGGCACCGGCCACCCCCGCTGCGATTGCTATAAGTGTCCAACCGGGAAGGACGCCCACGTTTGTCAGAGCCGGTGCCGGGGGGACTCTCGCCTCCCACAAGGCCGCTGGCTCCGGATCACGAGTTCTGCGGGTCATCATCTCTCCCTCCGCCAGAACCATGGTGTGTTTTCCATCGGTGACCGTGAGAGGGCCCCGTAGTGCGGCCAGAATGAGCGTCTGGCCTTCCACCCGCATTTGGAACCTGGCCTCCTTCTCAGCGGGCGTGATCTTCAGGTTCGCCAGATATGCTCGCACACTACTGTCAGCTTTCACCTGCACATGTCCAGCGACCATCTGGATGGCGGTACCCCGGTAAAGAATAGAGGAATTGGCGGCCATGGTAGTCACTGAACTGGCCGTGGTTAGTGTCACCGTAGCATCGTTCGCGGTCTCGATCTTGTCTCCGACGTAGGCCACGGAAGACTGTGGCACAGCCCGGCCATTGACTTTGACGACGCCCTTGCCCGATAGCAGTGCCGCGTTGGTGTCGGCAGCCAGCAAGGCCATGGGGACTAGAAATGCCATGCCCCAGCACAGCAGACGAGACATTTTCTTCATAAGTCCTCCCCACGCGCGTGCTTACTCGCCAGAACTCGTTCACCGCATCCGACGACAATGTTGCGCCGCTGCTGGAATTCTGACCGTAACTCTATCTGGACAAGCTAGCGCCACTAATCCCCCGCCGCAGTAAGGTGCAATTCTTCCGCCACGTCCAGATTTGGAAACATCCTTTTCTTCTCGGCAATCGTCTCCACGGCCACGATCATCTGCGGCAGCAGCTCCTGCCGGGAGAAGCCATGGATCATCGCGGGACGCATTGCAGGCATAACCACCCGCTCCGCCTCCTGAATGGCCGTCACTACGCTCTCCGCGTCCCCATGCCGGGCAACGAAAGCCGGAGACTTCGCGCGCGGCAGCAGCGCGGTTATATGACTTGCTTCAGGGCCAATGTACAAAAAGGGAGCACCCACTGCAAGAACGTTGTAGACCTTACAGGGGTGTACGATCCCGGTAAAGGAATCGCCCATAACCACCGCGTGCAGGTCGGCCGCCGAAAGCATTGCTGCCAACTTGTCCAGCGGCTGATACGGCAGGCACACGAAATTGCTCAGCCCGTGGGCCACCGAGAACTGCTGCACTTTGCGGTACTCACTGCCGCCGCCCACAAAGCAGAACATGAAACGAGAGTCGCCGGAGAGCCGCCGGGACGCTTCCAGCAAAGTGTCGAGCGGGTGGCATGGACTGTGATTGCCGGCGTATGTGATGACGAATTTCCCGCGCAGACCGTGTTGCCGCCGAAACTCTTCTCTGCCCTCCGCGTCGAACCCTACTCTATCATCCTGGGACCAAGGCGGAATGACGACGATCTTGCGGGTGTCAATCCCGCGGGCGCTGATGCGATCCTTCATGAAGGGATCGAGCACCACGATACGATCAGCACGCCGCAAACTGAACTGCTGCAAGGCGCCGAGGGTCTTGGCCGACAGCGAGCCGGAACGCAGCCAGCCCGCGGCGATGGCCTCATCCGGATTCAGGTCCATAGTCCAGTAGAGCATGCTGGCCCCTTTTAACGGCGCCAGTATCGCTGCCGCAACCGAAATCAAAGGCGGCGAGGTGAGGGCGATTACCACGTCGAAGCGAGGCAGAGACAGCACGCGCACTACGCACTTGACTAGAAAACTGGCGAAGTCGGCGGCGCGGCGCCAGCGTGACGCCTTCCCGAATCTCGTCGGTGCGATGCGATGGATAGTAATGCCCTTCCATGATTGCCGTAATGGAAATTGCAGGTTCGGATCGTCATAGCCATGCGCACTCGCGACCACGCTCACCTGGTGTCCCGCCTCCACCAATGCAACGGCGAGGTCGGTCGCATATTGACCAGTTGCGACCACGTCCGGGTAAAACGCCTGGTTGAGGATCAGAATCTTCATGGGGGTCCTAGGCTTGCAGCACCGGCTCGGCCGCAGCCACAGGGGCGACCCTGCGCGACGGCATGACGAGGACGGCCTCGGCTCGTAACGCTCCCTCGCAAGCGCGTGAGAGGGCTACCGCGAATTCTGAAGTCAAAAACTCGATGTCGACGACAATCGGCGTGGCCCGGAAACGCAGCATCACTAGTTCTCCGTTGCGCTGCCCGTTCGCGGCGCGCAGAGGGATGCCGAGGGTGAACGCGGGCGTCGCGCATTGCTCAGGCGCGGCGCCGGACGAGGGCGTCTGTGCCCAGGAGTGCGTCAACTCAGGCCGGCCTTTGTCGCGATCAAGAGTCAGGGTGAACGCGTCGAAGTCGTTGGCGCGAAAAGTCTCTTCGAGCTTTTGCACAACGTCGGTAATGGTGCGGCAACGCGCCAGACTCTCGATGCCACGCCGGATGACGAGATTGTTGACGATGATTTGTCTCTGCTCCAGCGTGCGGCGTGCGATGCGGCCCAACTCGAAGAACTCGTGATACCCGAGTTGCTGTACGCCAAGAACGACGCCTGCGCCGATGATCACCAGTACGACGGCCACCGGGGCCATCCCCGGAGAAAGCAACAGCAGGCTCATCAGCCCGAATACCGCCGACACCGCGTACAGCAGGACAACAGCTTGACGATGCGACCAGCCGCATTCCAGCAGCCGGTGGTGAATGTGCCGCCGGTCGGCGTTGAAGATTGGCTGGCCGGCCAAAATCCGACGAACTATCGAGACGCCGGTTTCCAGGATAGGCAGACCGCACGCAACCACCGGGATTGCAACTGCCACAAGGGTGGATGACTTTTGTTGCTGCACGCCGGTGAGTGAAAGACCCGAAAGCAGACAGCCTATGAACAGGCTGCCGCAATCGCCCATGAAAATGGTTGCCGGATTGAAGTTGTATCGCAGGAATCCGAGGATCGCTCCGGCTAGAGTTGCGGTGAGCAAGGCAGTCATCGTGCTGCCTTCCACCATCGCAATCACGAAAACGGCGGTGGTGGAAAACAGTGCGGAACCCGCCGCCAGCCCATCCAAGCCGTCGATAAGGTTAAAGGCGTTGGTGATGAACACGACCCAACAGAGGGTCAGCAGAAACGATGTGATCTCGCCAAAATGTCTGCTGCCGAACAGGGCGGTGATCGAGACCACCCGAACGTGACCCGCGTAGAGAAGCAGGCCGGCCACGGAGAGGCCCGCAATCTTTGCCCAATGCTTCACCTGCACCAAGTCGTCTCGCAATCCGATGACAAAGCTCACCAGGCTCGCGCCCAGTACGAGAATCAATGTCTTTCCGGAAAACTCGAGATCTAGATGTTGTAGTCGGGAAATCAGGATGACGAATGCGGTAACAATGAAAACCGTCGCGGCGATGGCAACTCCGCCCAGTCGCGGAATCATTTTATTATGCAGATGCCGTTCCGACCGCGGGCCGGAGACCCAGCCTTTGGCAAACGCCGTGTTGCGCACCAGCCAAGTGAGGCAGGTTGCCGTCAACGCCGCGACCAGAAAGCACCCTAGATAAACGAATAACATAGATTTTCCTGGAACGAACACGCCTAAAACCGCGCCCATCACCGAATTCGATCCAAGCCCTTTCATACGTTCGCAACTGATTAGACAGCCACTCTGGAGTACTCGCAAGTTACGCTGGAGTACTACGTTAGTTACCAATGTCACTGAATTGAAATAATCAGAAGGTTCCATCGAATGCAGGTGAAAACAACGTGGTTGCGTCAACCTGGGTAATGAAAGCCGGAATGGCAGCCGTTTCTAGCGCTCGGAAAGTGTCCGGTCGATCGCTGAAACGCGAGTTTGGCGGGAAAAGGCAGCCTTTAATCTCTGGCTTGTCCATTCCCGGGTTGTTATCTTATGTGGTACGCGCGCTAAGAGCTAAGATGTGTCCCTGAGGCTCCTAACTTCAGTGCGCCGGATGTCGACGGAGACACGTGGCTTTATTGAGCAAACCACAGCAGGAATCGGCAGTGGCACGATTCGCGCTTTCTCCCGAGGCCGAATTTGCGGTCGCGTGCGCGTGCATGGGATTCAGTGACACTGCCGCGCGCAAGGCAAAACTGCTCTTCGGCAACGTCGACTGCAACTCCCTGATGCCTTTTGCCCAAGCCCACGGCTTGATTCCGCTTATCTATTGGAATCTCAATCAGTCTGGACTCCGTCCCGCCGGATTCGAGATACTCGAAAAACGATTCCGCAGTGAGGCGCACAGATCTCTCCTGCTGACGAGGGAGTTGTTCCGCGTGCTCGATGTCCTGGCCGCGAATGGCGTCGCCGCCTTGGCCCACAAAGGGCCGGCGCTTTCCTGCTTGCTCTATGGTGATCCCGTCTTACGCACTTATGCGGATATCGATGTTCTGGTGTCTGCCAACGAGGCTCCGCGCGCTAAAGCCGGCCTTTTAAGCGCAGGATGGAAGAGTCTCGAGAGCTTCTCCGCGGCCGAGGAGCAAGCCTATATCCGCTCCGGCTGCGAGTTCACTTTTCGCAGCGGCGAAGGCACGCTGGTTGAACTTCAGTGGGCGGCGACACCACGCTTTTATGCGGTCGACTTCGATTTTGGGCGGATGATTGAACGCGCCACGACCATGGAAGTGTCCGGGCGTCTACTCAAAACCCTGGCGAACGATGATCTGCTGCTCGTGCTGGCTGTGCATGGGGCGAAACACATGTGGACGAGGTTCTCGTGGATCGTCGATATCGCCGCTTTTCTCCAGACCACGCCAGTGGACTGGGAAGGAGTCATCAGAAAGGCACATGCTTATGGGGCCGAACGAATTGTCGCCACCGCCCTGATTGCGGCCGGCGAAACCTGCGGAGTATCGCTTCCCACCGGGGCTAAACCATTGATTTCGAAGGATTCAAAAGCCTATTGGCTCGCCCAGCAGCTTGTTACCAGCGCGGCTGCTGACGCCGGCAGCTTCGCTACGGAAACGCCCGCTTATTTCGCGATGTTTGCCAAGCTGCGCGAGCGCTGGCGCGATCGCGTGCGCATGTTCATGCGCCTGGCATTTACTCCAAGTCCAAGCGAGTGGAGTACGATTCGCCTGCCTCGACAGCTCTCTTCATTCTATGTATTGGTCAGAGCATCCCGACTCTTACGGCGCGCCATATCCCTGCTGTTCTCGTCTACCCCCTGACTACTAGCGAGCGTGCAGATTACTAGCCACGCCGACCATATGCGCGGCGCTCATCGTCAAACCTGGGATCATCCACGATTTCCCCTCGGGAAGCCGCTTGCGCAGCATGCGGCTGACCATGAGTTGGCCGGCCAGAAACGGAGCGTTGATGCCGTAGAGACGGGCGCGCGTCGGGTGCGCGCCGTAGAGCGGGTTGAGCTCACGGCATTGCCCACAGTGCAAGGTCGACTCCACGTCGGCCGTCATGGTGGCAATCGATAGCGCAGTTAACATCTTGAATTTTCTATCGAAAATCCGCGGCGTGGGCCGCTCCGTGATTAAAGGCTGTACTTTGACGCCACCGTTGTTGACGATGATCGGCGCGATAGGCGCCAGTGTGAAAATGGCGAGAGCATCGGTTCCAGTTCCCGTAACGCTGGTGCTCGTCGCAGCAGTCGGCGCCAGATAAGGAGGCCGCAGATCAGAAAACACAACCTCCAGCATCGGCCGGTCGTTACTTGAAGGGGGCCGGTCGATCCCGTTCAGTTGCGAAAATGAGAACGGCGCATAACCCAAAAGGAAGCACGCTAGCAAACTGCCAGCCACCTTAGCCATCAGCTCTTCTCCTCACCGTGCGCCCTGCCCTGAGTGCGTTACCTCCACCGTTTCCTGACTTCGAGATCCAGGATTCTGGATCTCCGATGGGTGTCATCGTCTCGTGCAACATCTCGGCAGATCGAGCGGTTTTGACTACGCCTGGGGCCCATTGAAATCCACCGTTTGTACCTGGTTTGGCTACAATTTCACTCCGGCGGGCGGCATGCAATCGAACAGATTGGATAAAAGCAGAAAAAACGCCTTAGTTCCCACAATGGGAATGCGCGGTATTGATGTAGTTGATATACAACAAGTCAACTAAACATGGGTGAGAAACCAATCGTAATGAACGAATCCAAGGCACCCTTCGAGTCGCCGTAAACTTAGCTGTAGACGCTACTGTCTTAGCTTTTGCCGTATACCTCAGGCTTCGATGCCCAGGCGCGAATTATTTGCACGAAAGTAAATAAGTACGCTCTTCGTAAGGTTACCAAAGGTCAATTCCCCATTGTTAGGACACATTCCAACGTAATGTCTCCCCGCTTAAATATGGCGTATATCGTGCCACGCGGGAATGCCGCTTCCGTCTCGCCCGGAATCGCCTGGCCGCTCCCGCTCTCAGGTCTTCCAGCGGCCTTTCTACGAGAGTTCCCGGATACCAATAACCAGCTACTCGGATTACAAAATAAGCAGAGCCTTCTGCCTCTCTTTCTAATGTTACGTCTCGATTACTTATCCTGCGCTCTGACGATCTTGTCGACCTGTCTCGTGTCACGCCGTATGTGGCAGGGGTGGGTCGTAGCCTCTGTGAACAGCGTGATTATCTGCGTCATCGGATTTCGCACCGCGCAGCTCGGCTTTGTTCCCGCCAACCTTTTCTGCCTGGCGCTCTATGTCCACGCCATCTACAAGTGGAAGAGTTCTCCGGCGCAGACGGCTTCGCCGGCGAAATTGGCGTCTCATATGTCGAGGCAGTACGGGAAGCTGGCTTATTCACGATCGGGATATTCGGCCAGAGTGGCTTTACATGGCGTCAGGGTCCGGTCTTCCAGCAGCTCAACCCGAGTGCCTGGCAACGATGAGCAATTCGCCAGAAGCAGCGATCGAGCTCTCTCACGTACATTACCGGCTCGGCCCTGACCGCGCTCTGATCTCAGATCTCAATCTGTTGGTCAGGCGCGGCGAAACCCTCATGCTGCTGGGACGCAGCGGCTCCGGCAAAACAACCTCCCTCAAGCTGATCAATCGTCTGCTGGTGCCCAATGAGGGCACCGTTCTGGTGGATGGTGTCGACACCGCCGCATGGGACGTGATCCGGCTGCGCCGTCATATTGGCTACGCGATCCAGGATGTCGGACTGTTCCCGCACTACACGGTCGAGCAGAACGTGGCGCTGGTTCCGAAGTTGGAGGCGTGGGAGCGCGATCGAATCGCCGCGCGGGTCAAGGAGGTGCTGACCCTCACAGGTCTGCCGCCGGACAAGTTTGCCAAGCGCTATCCCAGCCAGCTCTCCGGCGGACAGAAGCAGCGCGTCGGCCTAGCTCGGGCGCTAGCCGCGGACCCGCCGATTCTGCTGATGGATGAACCTTTCGGCGCGCTCGATCCCATTACCAGGGCTGAGATTCAACAAGAGTTCTATCAACTCCAGCAGCGGCTTGCCAAAACCGTGGTCTTCGTCACCCATGATTTGAGCGAGGCGCTCATGCTTGGCAACCGCATCGCCCTGATGGACTCTGGGGCCCTCAAAGGCATCTACCAACCTGAAGAGTTCCTGGCCAGCGACGATGCCGGGGTGAAACCTTATGTGGAAGCGTTTCGCCTGGCTCGGCGCGCGCCTTCCTCTTCTTCCAGCTCCCGCGAACGTTGCGGCTAGAACGCGAACGTTCCGGCTAAAAGTGGTTGTATAGAGATTTCTTTGAAGGGGCATGGCTTCAGCCATGCCGTCAGAGCCAGAAAAAATGCGGGCTTTAGCCCCTGAGGGGATTCGCTCCAGAAATATTCAACTTCGGAATCGCTCTACCATGATGTCCGCCGTGCGCTACATTTTCGACCACCGGCACGAAGTTGCGACCCTTGCGGCCGAACACTTCTGGCTCGTCTTCATCTCGATGCTTTTGGCGGTAGCGGCCGGTGTGCCGCTCGGCATCCTGCTGACCCGCAAGCCGGAATGGAAAACCCTCGTCCTTGGCGCCAACAATGTCGTTCAAACCATTCCGAGCCTTGCCTTGTTCGGTCTGCTGCTGCCGCTCCCCTGGCTCGGAGTGCGCGCTGACCGGCTGGCCATTGCGGCGCTCACTCTCTATGCATTGCTTCCCATTGTGCAAAACACCTACACCGGAATCGCGGGCGTCGATGCCTCTGCGCGCGAAGCCGCGATCGGAATGGGCCTCACTTCTCGCCAGTTGCTCTGGCATCTGGAACTGCCGCTGGCTTTCCCGGTGCTGCTGGCCGGAATCCGCGTGGCTACCGTGATCACGGTGGGCGTGGCTACCATTGCAGCCGCCATTGGTGCCGGCGGCCTGGGTGAGTTTATTTTCCGCGGACTGGCCATGGTGGACAACAACGTAATTCTCGCCGGCGCAGTTCCCGCTGCCGCCATGGCTCTGGCCGCCGACTTCGTTCTGGGAGCGCTGCAACGGCTGGTGGCGCGGCCTCATTCCTGACCCTCATTCCTGATATGGATCGTCCCTGACATGGACCGTCGCGCGTTTCTCGCCACTCTGCCGCTGTTGCTCGGCGCGTGTTCGCCGGCTCATCGCATGACCGTGGGCTCCAAGAACTTCACTGAACAGCTCATCCTCGGCGAGATGCTTGCGCAACTGATCGAGTCGGTAACGCGCGAGCCGGTCGACCGGCGGCTTTATTTGGCCGGCACCTACATTTGTCATCAGGCGCTGCTGGCCGGCCGCATCGATCTCTACGTGGAGTACACCGGCACGGCTCTGGCCGCCGTCCTCAAACAGCGCGCCTCGGGCGATCACCGGCAAGTTTACGAAGAGGTCAAAGACGAGTATCTGCGCCGCTTTGGCCTCGAAGTCTTTCCTCCGCTGGGCTTCGACAACAGTTTCGCTATCGTGATGCGCGGCGACGATGCGGGCCGGCTGAACATAACGAAGCTGTCGCAGCTTGCGCCGTTCTCGCCCAAGCTGAGGATGGGAGTCGGCTATGAGTTTCTCGAACGCCGCGACGGATACGACGGACTCGTCAGCGCCTACGGGCTGAGGTTCGCCGCAACGCCGCGCGTCATGGATCTCGGCCTGCTCTATCGCGCCCTTGAAAACCGCCAGGTCGATCTCATCGCGGGAGCAAATACCGACGGCCTGATTGCCGCATTGCACCTAGCCGTGCTCGCCGATGATCGCCGTTACTTCCCGCCTTACGACGCCGTTCCGATCGTGCGCGACGATACCTTGCGGCGCCATCCGGCCGTGAGATCCGCGCTGGACCGGCTCACCGGACGCATCTCCGTGGACGATATGCGAAGCATGAACTACGCCGTGGACGGAGAGAAACGTGACGCCGCGCAAGTGGCGCGCGACTTCCTGGTCGGCCGCGGGCTGATCTCGAACAATGGGTAGAACAGATTCGGCCAGACGCCGACAAACTCTGCCGACTTGCTCCTGTCAGGCCGCTTCAACTTAGGTCACTTTAGCGTGTCCCAAAACTTTTAAGGTAACTTAAGATGTCATGCTGAGCGCAGCGAAGCATCCCCGGATACTGTCCCGCTCCGCGCCGCTACGGGCTCTTTATGAAGTCCTTCAGCTGCGCCTCAGCCCCACGCCGCGCCGGGATTCTTCGCTCCCTGTGGTCGCTCAGAATGACACCCTCAAATACTTATTGCACGAACTTACAGCACACTAGCAGGCTGCTGAAAAATAGGCTCGCCCGACAAAAAAATCGGCCCTCGCAACAATTTGCGAAGGCCGTCCAAAAAGTAGTACAACGGCGATATTTCCGCGTCTCTGACGAGCCCGCTCTACGCACCCTGCCAATTGCGCCGGTCGACAATGGTTGGCGGCTCGTAGGTTATCCCTCTGGCAAGCCGCTTCTCTTCCCGCTTCGATGTCCATAGCAACAGCGGACCAGTAATGCAACGAATGAAGCGCGACATCAATCCAAATTCGCCTTCAATCTCGTGGCGAAGCGCTCCGATCTTGGCCGCGACCGTGGCGTTCGTCGTCTTGAGCCGCTTCTCCATGGCCCAGAGCGACGCGTTGTAGGTGCCCTTCAGCTTGCGACCCTCCACCAGGAATCGCTCGCGAACCCGCAAGTCGGGATAATTCTTGTAGCGCTTCCAGCCCTTGAACATGGTCTCGCAAATGCGATAAAGGCTGGGACCATTTTTCTCGAAGTCGAATCGGAACGCCCAATCGAGAAAGCGCTGCGAATCGTCGCGCGAGATCGCCGCATGCTTGAAGTTGAACTTGAATTGCCCGTGGATGTCGGCCAGATCCACATCGTCGAGCAGCCGGTCTTCCTCTTGCATCTGGAAGAACAGCGGCGTGCCCGGCACCGGCGTATAGAGCATGAACTGGTGGAAGTCCGTGTGGTGCTCGACCGCGTACTCGATCTCCTTGCGGATATTCTCCGGCGTGTGATGCTCGAGTCCCACGATAGTCGATCCCAGCAGTTTGATACCGTGCCCTCGCAATTCCGCAGCCAGCTTGTGGGTATCGGAATTCTTCAGCTTCGCGTAAGTCGAGTTCGGCGATTCCAACCCGACCCAGATCCAGGAGACGCCCAGTTGCACCAGCTCTTCCATCGTGTACTTGCGAATTGCGTTCACCGATGAGAAGACGTAGAACGCCCAGCTCTTGCCTGCCTTCTTCATGCGCTCCAGCAGTTGCATTGCCCGCGGCCGATTGAGCAGGAAATTCTCATCCATCACGAAGAACGAGTCGACATGCATCGAGTGCTCCATGTGCTCCATCAGCTCAAACAACTCATCGCCCGATTCGTAGAAGTTGACTGATTTGCCTTTGCCTCCGAAAAATGACGAGGTCGTGCAGAAGTTGCAGCCCAGCGGACACCCCACGGAGGGGATGATGGTCGCGGCCGTATCCTTGGCCGAGTCGGGAACCCGCATTCCCAGCACGCGCATGCCGAAGCCGGACATGATCTCCGGGTGCTGAATCGGGGCGTGAGGGTCTTCGCCAAGATACCGGCGCATCCAGGCGATGCCTTCGCCTTTGACGATGTGATCGGCGTCGATGAGGTTCTCGATACCCGGAATGCCGGCCACATGCCCGCCGACAATGATCACTGAGTTCGGCGAAAGCAGCCGCGCACGGCGGCACATTTCCTTCACCTTGCCGAGGTTGGAGATGATCCCGGATATGCCGACGATGTCGTACTGATGTTCGGTCAGCTCGCGCTCAAAACGCTCCAGCGTGGGAAAATCCAGCAGCGTGCAGGGCGCCGAAATGTTGTGCTGGATCATCATCAGGCCCCACGAGCGATGGAACATGCGCAGCGAAAAGCTGCCCTGTTCGCGGGTAACCTGGTTGTGGTAGAGCTCCATGGGATTGAGGGAGCGGCTGCCAAATTCATCATCTTGTGCGTAGGGGCCAAAAACGGAACTCAGCAAAACACGAGCTTGCGTCCCCTTTGAATGGGGCTGAACTTCATCGACTCCGAATGTCGAAACCATGACTTAATCCTAGAGAGAAGCCGTCCGGAGTTCCGTGATGTCGTCACAAATTCCCCAGAAATGACAAAACTCTTACAAAATAGGTTCTACTTGGGAACTGTTCGGCTCGGACAGCAAGGTCTTTTTATTCAGCAACTTGCGGGAATGTCCCGAACCGACCCAAGCAACGATGTCATGCTCAGGGCTTGTGACTTTTTCGGACGGTGCCCCACATCTGCCGCAGTTAGCATTCGGAAGGTGCCCCACATCTGCCGCAGTTAGCAGATGTGGGACTTGGCCACCAGTCCCCACGCTCAGACGCCGCCTCAACGCCTCAACTTCACTGCGTTCAGCATGACACCTAAGATAACCGGCGCAGTCACCGATACACCTGCTACGGAACCGCTCCCATACAATGGAGATCGCATTCTTATTTCGAAACTTCTAGTTAATCCGGCAGGGGAATAGCCCTGCTCATGTTGTCGATTTTTAGATGAAAAACCCCTTGCAACGGGGCATATAGGCCAGGACAAAGGGCTCTGACCGGGAGAGAATCCGCAATGATATTACCTTTTCCTATACTAGCGACCGAGGAAGCAGCGGCCATGATCGAAAACGGCCAGACAGTAGGTTTCAGCGGCCTCACGCCGGCGGGCGCCGCCAAGGCGATTCCCGCCGCCCTTGCCAAGCGTGCCGAAAAGACGCACGCTGCCGGCGAGGAATTCAAGATCGGCGTACTGACGTTCATCTCTCTGGATACAGCATCTCTGCAACTGCTCTAAAACCCTGAACCACCCTTTACTACTTGCCAACCGGGCGGAACCGGGGTACGATGCTTTTGCTCTCGCTTCTCCCGGCCTCTTTTCCCACGCAGTGGTTCCGCTGTGTCTACCTTGATGTTTGTTTCGTTGCGACGCGGTTGTTCCAAGACCCTTCTTGGTTGTGTGCCCGGTTGCGTAGGCCGGGAAATGCACCTCGGCTGGTGCAATTTCATCTCCTTTTTACGCCTCGGCGACTCTTTTCTGCGCACCGGCTACTCGTCCCCGGTAAAAAACTACATTCATGGCACCATATATTGTGCTGTGGAAATTCGACCCCAAGAAATCGTGTTTTCACAGTTGACTCCGCCCATCGGGAAAGCTAAAGTTACCTCAACTTGCGCGGCGGTTCCCTTCGGGGAGGTCCGAAGCCATTCGCGAGTTCCAGCTTGTCGGAATCGCGCGGCAAAGCAGTCCGGACGTACCAGCCAACCGCTCGCGATGCTATGCGCAACCCGGAGTCATCTCCGGGCGGCGCGAGGGCCGCTTCAGCCGATTGGGTGTAGATTATTCCGATCCGCTGGGGTAAACGACCGGCAGTCCCGTTTCAGCCGCATCGAATCGGTAGTCGGCGCGGCGGCCGAACAGGGCTATTTCGGGTTTGTGTTCGTCTTTTCGTCGCAGTTCGAGGCCGTATAGTTTGACGTAGCCAAAGCGCAGAGCCGATGCGCCTGGCCGGACTCGAGCGCGGTGACGGATCGACGGGCGAGCGCGAGCACGCAAGGAGTTGAACTTGCTTAAACTCAAGAAGGTCCAAATTCTGGGCTTCAAATCGTTTTGCGATCGCACGGAACTCAAGTTCCCGGGCGATGGCATTGCGGCCATCGTTGGTCCCAACGGTTGCGGAAAATCCAACATCTCCGATGCCATTGCCTGGGTGCTCGGCGAGCAGTCGGCAAAAACATTGCGCGGCGCGCGCATGGAAGACGTCATCTTCGCCGGCACGCGTGATCGCAAGCCCACTGGAATGGCCGAAGTCACGCTGCACCTCATCGATCTCGAGGCTTATCAGGGCGCGCCCGTCGCGGTGCCGGAGATCGAAATTCGCGACGAGATGCCCGGCAATAATCCCGGCAATAATGAAGACGATTGGGATGAGGCAGCCAGTCGACAGGCCAGTGCCGATGAGGTCGCGGAGTACATCGAAGAGGTTCGTCCCGGCCAAACCGAAGAGCGGCCAGCGCCGCCGGGGCATCCGCACGCCGGGATTTCAGCGAACGAAATTTCAGCAAACAATGTCGATCCGAGTTCTCCTGCCGCCGACCCCCCATCGGTCGCGCCTGGCGCGGCCGGTGGGGATAGTCAGGGCTTGGCGGGAGCGGGCGCAGGTGTAAGCGGACCTCAAGTGGTGCTCAAGATTCGCCGGCGCAAGTTTAAGACGCACTACGGCAAAGGCGAACTTGTTGTCACCCGGCGTTTGTTCCGCTCCGGAGAAAGCGAGTACCAGCTCAACGGCAAGCTCTGCCGCCTGCGCGATATCCAGGACATCTTCATGGGCACAGGGCTCGGACCCGAGTCGTACGCGCTCATCGAGCAGGGACGCATAGGGCAAATCCTGAGCAGCAAGCCCACCGACCGGCGCAACATCATTGAAGAAGCCGCCGGCATCACCAAATTCAAGACTCGCAAGCGCCTCGCCGAGGCCAGGCTTGCCGACGCCAAGCAGAACCTGGCGCGCATCAACGACATCTTCGACGAAGTGACGCGGCAGATGAACTCGCTGAAGCGTCAGGCCGCCAAAGCCGAACGCTTTGCCAAGCTGCGCGACGAGATGCGTGGCAAGCTCCGCCTGGTTTTGGCCAGCCGCTTCACCGAATTGCAGCAGCACGCGGCCGAGTTGGACACTCAGCTCAACGCGCTAGGGGAAGAGCTGCGCGCACGCAACCACGCCGTGCAAGAGATGGAGTCCGAACACGCCGAGCGCGCGCAACGCGCTTCCGCTATTGATGGCGAGGCCAGGCAGGCACGCGAACGGCTGAATCATCTCGAGCTGGAGCTGGATCGCGGGGCGGCCCGCAGCCGCAACAATGACGAGCGTTGCGCCGAACTCGATGCGCGCTCAGCCGGAGCCCAGGCCGAGATCGCGCAGACGACCGAGCAGTTGGCGCGTTTACAGGAGGAAGTTGCCGGCAACCAGCAGGTGCTGGAATCGGCCGCCGCCGACGTTGCCGGCGCCCAGGCCGAACTACGCCAGCGGCAGCAGGAGGCGCAGAACGCGACCACGGCTCTGCAACAGGTGGAGCGGGAGCAGGAACAGCATCGTCGCGCCATCATGGACGCCGTCTCGGCCGCCTCGAATGTGCGCAACCGCATCATCCAGGCTGAGGAGCGCATTGCCGCCCTGGAGCGCGAGGCGCAACGTTTGGAGAGCGAGCTGGCGGCGGCCAATCAGCAGGTTGAAACCTTCGGCGGCCAGCGCGGCCAGATCAGCTTCGAATTCGAATCGGCCCAG
>Ga0181533_1000129_pt1 | contig 94615 bp, 69 predicted proteins | sample PEATcosm2014_Bin_45_FD_119772 | JGI IMG/M metagenome (GOLD analysis project Ga0181533, IMG submission 119772) | Peatland microbial communities from MTU Mesocosm Facility, Houghton, MI, USA - PEATcosm2014_Bin11_60_metaG | ecosystem: Environmental > Terrestrial > Soil > Wetlands > Peat | place... | reverse complement strand
GTTGCGGCTCCAACGGCACGACCTGCCGCAGCGCATAAGCCTAAGCCGATGCCCCAGGTCAAGCCACAGCAGGCTCCTGTGAAGCCTCAGGCGGCACAGAAAGCGGAAGTGACAACTAACACCTCCGTAGCGGTACCGGTCGCTCCAGTGCCAAGCGGTGCCCAGGCCACATTTGGTGAGGGGCTGGCCACGGCCACGGGGAACACCTCTGCAAGCAGCGGTGCCCAGGGCGGGTCGTATGCCGGAAAGGGCACAACCCGGGGTAACATGTACGCGAGCAGCGGGGCCCGGGCAATTGTCCAGCCAAAGCCGCAAATTCCTGACGACCTGAGGGAGGGAGCGTTCAATGCCGCTGCGCTGGCGCGCTTCCATGTTGCCGTCGATGGCAGCGCAACGGTGGAACTTGCCAAGCCTACTCAGGACACGCGTCTTAACAGGATTCTGCTGGACAGCCTCAGGAAGTGGCGGTTTATTCCGGCGATAAAGAACGGTAAGCCCGTGGCCTCCACAGAAGAGATTATTGTCAAGGTAGAGGTCAAGTGAAGCCGATGCGTATAAATGGGTTAGAGAGTGATGCTATTTTTTTATGTAGCAATGGCTTGCTCTCCATTGTAGTTGAAAGGTGGGAAGTTTGCGATCTTGACGCTGCAATTGTCGATATGCTAACTTTGAACCGACAAAAGTTTCCGGGTACGAAGTCCGGATTTCAGCCTCAGCGGCAAACAGATAATGAAAGCCATGAAGGTTTTTAGCAGGCAGCAGCCCGCGTAAAAAGCCTTCGTGGCTTTTTTAATTTCGTTAAAGGGAGACACCAATGAGAGTAAAGACTTATGCAGCAGAAATGCGCGGTGTCTTTATGATGTTTTTTATAGCTGTTTTTGCATGTCCGGCCTTTGCCGGAGACATCAGGACCCTGGATGTTGTGGACGTGACCGACGCTACCGACAATCTGGTCGGCACTGCAGACTCGGCAAACCAAGGGACTACCCAGAGGGAGGAAATACAATCCATGCCGTACTACCGGCCCGGAGAAATTTTGGAAACAACGCCTGGACTTATTGTCACCCAGCACAGTGGAGAAGGAAAGGCCAACCAATACTTTCTCAGGGGCGTTAATCTCGATCATGGGACGGACCTGCGGATTACCGTTGACGGCATGAATGTAAATGAACGCACTAATGCGCATGGCCAGGGATATTCTGATCTGAACTTTATGATACCGGAACTCATCAGCAACATACAGTACAAAAAAGGACCCTATTACGCCGATGAGGGAGATTTTTCGTCTGTAGGCGCTATTGACATACATTATGTGGATAAACTGGAGCAGGGGATCTTCAAGACAGAAGCGGGATTTGATGGTTATGAGCGCCAACTCCTTGCCGGCTCGGTAAAATTGGGAGGGGGGGGCCTTCTTGGCGCCCTTGAATACATGCATAATGACGGCCCGTGGAGCAATACAGCAGACTTCCGGAAAGTCAACGGAGTAGTGCGCTACACGATAGGTGAGTTCACTTTTGCCGGAATGGCGTATACAAGCCAGGGAGTGGCCACTAACCAAATTCCCGAACGGGCGGTAACCGGGGGCTTGATATCTCGTTTCGGCACGATTGACCCAAGTGATTTCACCTTCACCCGCCGCTACAGCCTCTCCGGGGCCTGGCAGCACACTACCGGCGGTTCAGTAACCAAAGCCAATATCTATGTCATCGACAAGACTATGGCGTTATATTCAGACTTCACCTATTTTCTCGATGACCCCGTCCATGGGGACCAATTTGAACAGCACGACAAGAGAATAACGAGCGCATTCAACGCCAGCCATACCTTGACCGGCAACTGGGGCGGGCATGAAGTGGAAAATGAAGCAGGCCTGCAACTGCAAAATGACAATATTCATAATGGTCTTGACCACACCGAAAATCGTCAACTTCTGACTGTTTGGAGGGACGACCATGTGGCCGAATCCAGCGAAGCGGCGTACTTTCAAAACACTTTCCACTGGTCCGACAAGTTTCGCTCCGAAGCCGGTATCCGCGGTGACCTTTTACAGATAAGCGATCATTCCGGGACAGCTAATTCGGGGAGGACATCTGCCGGCTTGGTGAGTCCCAAGTTAAACTTGATATTCGGACCCTGGGCCAAGACAGAGTTCTATATCAACTCGGGAGAGGGCTTTCACAGCAATGACGCCCGCAGTACTGTCGACACCTCGGTCCCTGTAAGCGACCCTTCGGAGGGCCCGAATCAGCCAGTAAAACCGCTGGTGCGCTCCAGGGGATATGAGGTCGGCTCGCGAACGGTTATCATCCCGGGGCTTGAGAGTTCACTGACATTTTTTCAGTTGCATTTCGACTCGGAACTTGAGTGGGACGGAGATAAAGGTGAGACCTCGCCGGGCCGTCCCAGCCTACACACAGGATTCGAATTTGCCAACTATTATACCCCCACCCGCTGGCTGACGATAGACCTGGATTATGCTTATACCAGGGCACGCTCTCAGGGGCAGCAAGTTCCCGTTGCATACGGAAATACCATCGTGTATGGAAATTATATTCCCGGGGCAGTTGAGGGTGTGGGTTCCCTCGGTATATCAATACATGACATGGGCCGCTATTTCGGGTCCCTGAGGGTGCGCTATCTTGGAGGATACCCGCTTACAGAGGACAACAGCCAACATGAAGGTCCCTCAACCGTGGTGGACGCACAAATAGGGTATAAGTTCTCCAAACACGTCACAATGGTGCTGGATGGACTTAACTTAAACAACAGCAGGGCCAGCGACATTGCGTATTATTATGCCTCCAGGCTGCCCGGGGAGCCCTTGCAGGGCGTGAATGATGTACACTTTAAACCCTTAGAGCCCATTAGCGCTCGCCTAAGCCTTATATATTATTTTTAAGCGCGCATTATAAAAATTCTATGAATAAAAATATACCTAAGCCTGCGGACCTGGACAACCCCTGGAGGAGACTGACGTGGGTCCTTCCATCAACCTTTATCATATGGGGGGTATTACTGTGGGTATTCGGCCTCGTGCTAGGACACATGGCCGGGCTAGCCGGGCAGCCGGCTGCCATAGATGCTCGGGTTATTGAGCTGCCTGCACCGATCAGACCTGCTATGGTCCTTAAACAGCCGGAGAGGAGGGTCATACCCAAATCTTCGCCTCCACAGCTGCCCGCTCCTGTACAGCAGCCGACAGTTCAGTCACCCAGCCGCGAACCGGTTACTCCCAGTCCTGCTGTTTCACTGCCTGATACGAAAGCTCCTCCGGGCAATTTGACTGTCCCCTATAGGGCGATTGACCCTGGAGTAAAAAAAAGCAATCCCAAACCCTCGCTTCAAGGTTCAGGTGATGCGGTCACTCCTCCGCAATTTGGGGCTGCCTATTTAAACAACCCGAAGCCTGGATACCCTGCATTTGCGAGGCGAATGGGAATGGAAGGCATAGTGATGTTGAAAGTGCTCGTGAGCAGCCAGGGAACTGCACTTAAAATCGAGGTGGCCCGTTCTTCAGGATACGAAATCCTGGACGAGGCTGCCACTGAAGCGGTAAAAAACTGGCGCTTTGTTCCTGCGAGGAAGGGGGATTCCCCGGTGGAAGAGTGGGTGCAGGTGCCTTTGGCCTTCCGTTTGAAAAAATGAAGAACCTGAATCGTAATAAAGAATGTGAAACGTTATTAGAGGACGTGAAAAGTGAAACGTAGAAGAATTAAGACCAAAGAGACCGTAAACAGAAAAAAATCAGTGCGGAGGCTCACTTCAATCTTGGGTCTTTTCTCTACTATCGGATGGGGCAAAGGGAAAACGCGCGCAGGAAATTAATGGCGGGATTGAAGATAAAGCCTGACGACCAAGAGGCGCAGCAATTGCTGAATGAGATATCACGATGAACAAGCTAAAACAGTCAAAAGAATACAATTACGGAACGCTATAACAAAATACATATAAACACGTTATTTCAAAAGGAGAGACTGTGACATTAGCTTTGCTTCTTTGTCGGATCTCCAAACGACTCAATTAACATGAATTTCATTGAACTGTAACTTTCATGTAACAATTGGCTGTTACTATTATAGTGGAGTGTAAGCAATGGGCATTAAGACATCAGGCTAGTACTATAAAACCGGATACCATATGATGGAAAATAATTTAAAACTGGGTCTTTTTCTGTGCCCCGGCGCCTGCCGCGGTTAATTTTTGATATGGAAAGGTTATTGAAGCTCATTGAAATGATTAAAGCGCTTATGGACACGAAATTCACGGGGTACATCAGGATCAATTTCAGCGGAGGGATTATCGGGAGCGTAGAGAAGTTTGAAGAAATACTTAAAAAGTAGTGTCAAAGTGTCAAAGTATCAGAGTGCCAAAGTTATAAAACGTCAAACACTCAAAGTGCCATCGGACTTTGCTCTGATACTCTGACACTTTGACACTTTCTTGTACGCGGAACGTACCACGCATAATGTAATACAGGGTCCTTTGCTGACCAACAGTTCAAACTGTTAAGGCACCAGGAAGCCCATATCGAGGATGATTAGTGGGGATGCAGCTTATGTACCCCCTCACCCCCACCCTCTCCCCCCAAGGGGGGAGGGATATATTATAGTTCCCCTCCCTTAAGATCGGGGATTTAAGGGGAGGGTGATTTTCATGCCCCTTTGCTATCCCTGGCTAATGGGGATTCCGGCTTGACAGGGACAGTTTTTTTGGGACAGATTCCCGACAAGCTGACAGTACGAGAAGCAGGTGCTCTAGCCAGGTACTCTTAAGCATGGGAATTTCAACGAGTAAAGGAATGGGAACATTGAAAAGGTCCGAAAATGTAAAGACGCGGCCAGGACGCACAATGCAGTACGCAGTACGCGGTACGCTTTTTTTTACGCTGTTTTTGGTCCTGCTTCTGTCCGGCTTTAGCGGACAGGCCATGGCTGCCGAATTCGTGAACGGCGATTTGATACGCGTTGTTTATAGCGCGGACGGCACAATGGAGAACGCCACTGACCTCGGCTCAATCGCGTCTCTGACAACCGCGACCTCATTGGCATCCAATGTCACGTACACCGCGAACAAATTCAGCATTTCTTCACTTGGCTCCGGTGCAGCAGCGAACAATTCATATGTTGCCTATTTTGCCTATAACAGCGGCAGCAACCCGCTAGGGTACGTTTGGACCAGCGGCAATAGCGCAAGTCAAACTTCCAAATTTGGTTCTGCCGGAGCTTTCATCACCGGCTATAACAACACGACCGGCCTTTATTCAACACAAGCCGGTTCACCTGCTCAGGTTGGGGTATTAATGTCTGATCCAAATTCTTACTATAACCAGATCGACAGTAGTGGGAGTGGCGTTGGCCAGATGGCCGGCTTCATTCCTGACGGCAGTGGTGAGGCAAGCCTGGCTGCCTTTTCATCTACCGACCACATTGATCAGACTCTCTATTATTACCAGCCGGTCAATCGTGGTACACAGCAGGGCGGCCTGGCAGTTGCCGTTGTCCGGACCTTTGCAGACGGCCACACAACTCTCATGCCTATCGGCAGTCCGGCAGGTATATTATTAACAGTAAACACGGCAGGCACAGGCAGCGGCACGGTGACAGCTAATTCAGGGACACTAAGCTGGAGCGGCAGCACAGGCACGGCTTCCTACAGCAGCGGTACAACAGTCACCCTTACCGCTGCACCGGCTTCAGGCAGCAGCTTTACCGGATGGGGAGGTGGATGCTCGGGCACGGGTACTTGTTCCATAACAATTAATAATGCAACGACAGTGACCGCAACCTTTACTTTGAACTCCCTTACTGTAACTCCATCTGCCGGGACCGGAGGAAGCATCAGCCCCTCGACTCCTCAGACAGTGTCCTACGGCGGCACAACATCGTTTGCCGTTACGCCAAACACCGGTTATTATCTTGTTTCGGTCACAGGCTGCGGAGGGACATTGTTGGGCAGTAAGTATACAACGAGTCAGGTCACAGCCAGCTGCGGCGTATCTGCAACCTTTGCCCAGACAGCCGCGGGCGAATATTTGTTAACGGTAAGCAACGCAGGCACAGGCAGCGGAGCTGTCAACAGCACTCCGGCAGGGATCAGCAGCTGCAGCTCGACCTGCTCTGTTCAATTCAATTCAGGAACATCTGTCACCCTCACCGCCACACCGGCTTCAGGCAGCAGCTTTACAGGATGGAGCGGAGGGGGATGCTCCGGCGCCGGGAATTGTACAATTACATTGAGTGCTGCAGCAAACGTGACTGCAACCTTTGCTTCGAACTCGCTTACCGTTACTCCATCAGCCGGGACCGGCGGAAGCATCAGCCCATCAACCCCTCAGACAGTGGCATATAATGGCACAACATCGTTTACCGTTACGCCAAACACCGGTTATTATATTGCCTCGGTCACAGGCTGCGGAGGGACATTGGTGGGCAGTAAGTATACAACAGGTCAGATCACAGCCAACTGTAGTGTGTCGGCCGCTTTTACTCAGACTGCTGGACAGTATGAGTTAACGGTTAACATTACAGGCGGCGGCACAGTTACAGCCAGTTCGGGGACTATAAGCTGGAGCGGCAGTTCAGGCACGGCTTCCTACAGCAGCGGCACAGAAGTCACCCTTACTGCCACACCAACTACAGGCAACAACTTTACCGGATGGAGCGGGGGCGGATGTTCAGGCATGGGTAATTGTATAGTCAAGCTGAATGCCGACACTTCGGTGACCGCTGCCTTTGCTCAGACAGTGGCTGCTTTTAATGATGTTCCAACCGCTTACTGGGCATATGGCTACATTCTTGCAATCTCTGAAGCCGGGCTTACACAAGGCTGCGGAAACGGTAATTATTGCCCTTCAGATGCTGTCACGAGGGGTGAAATGGCGGCCTTTATTACAAGGGAATTATTGGGGCCGAACTTCACCAGTTATACCCTTACTCCCTATTTCATAGATGTGCCGCAGACCAATCCCTGGTTCAAATATGTTCAAAGATTAAAAGACGACGGGATAATTACGGTTTGGGACAACCTAACGGACCCGACTATCTTTAATGTGGATGAAATAGTTTCCAGGGACGAGATGGCTGCTTTCCTTGTCAGGGCAAGACAACTCCAGTTAGGTATGGAAGTCGTCTATCAAGCCGACGGCTCACCCGACAATTTGGCTGTCACTCCAAATCCCTGGTTCAGTGATGTGCCACCAACTGACACTTATTTTAAATACGTTCAGTATCTAAAGGACAACAATATAACTACTGCGACAGGCACGTACAATCCTGCCGAAAACGTAACGAGAGACGAGATAGCTGCGTTTCTGTCCAGGGCCTTCATGGGAATGAAATAAGCATCAAACGGTGTAGAAGTGTCAAAGTGCCAAAGTATCGGAACAACACTAGTCACGCACATTTAGTCGTACCCGCGGAAGCGGGTATCCAGTGGTCTTGAAAAGAATGGATTCCCTCTTACAATCTGCCAACAGTAGGTGCTTTAAGCACGGGAATGACGGCTTTGATACTTTGACGACGGGCTTTTTTTGCTGTACGCAGTACGCTTTTTATGGTATAATTTTAACATGTTTAAGAAGCGTGGGAAGGCAGCAACCACGACTCTCCTCATCGCGCTGATTATGATATTAATCTTCGGCTTTCGTGCATCTGCGCAAAAAAACAATAATAAGCCTGTATCGCAAGCCCCGGAGCACAAAACCCTTGCTGCACCTGGCCCCCACGGGTCCTCGGGACCGTCCCAGTATTCCCTGCACCCGGCAGCACGTTATGCGACTCTTGCTTACGAAGAGATCCCTGACGACTTTACGGAGGCCGTAATAGGCGCACCCTTCCCGGGGGTTGCTCAAGGGGAACTCGATCAAGTTGATCTCAGCAGGTACGTGAGAATGTCGGACAACGAAAATGCAATTGGAGACGAGGGCCTCAATTCAGGCGACGTAGCTTCCCCTGCCGGAAACAGGGCCAATAGCCCACTATTGTTTTATTATAAGCCCTCGTCCCCTTCATCTCCCGGTACCCCGATTGTCACACCTACACCCTCTGCCTTACCCACACCCGTTGGTCCTCCTGGTTATGGACCACCTGGTTCTTCTGCCTATGTGCCTGCTAATCCTTCTCATATAACCACCGGAACCCCGGCTTCTGCCACGCCAGTCCCGTCTTCGCTCCTGCTTCTCGGTTCCGGACTTATAGCGTTCAGCGTTATAAAAGGGGTCAAGCGTTCTACGTTAAAAAAATATTGCCAAAGCATCAAATAGTATCAAAGTGTCAAAGTATCAGAGTATCAAAGCTAACGTCCAATGGCACCTTGATTTTTGTTTTATATCTTTGACTCTTCGACACTGTTTTAATCTTTGATACTCTGACACTCTGATACTTTGACACTGCTTTATAATAATATTGAAACAGTCGTGTAATAGTGTTGTAACAATACCCGTGCTATTATGTTTACTCATGCAAGTTAAGCGCTTTGTGGCACGACCATAAAACGCATCCCCGAAGTCTTTGAAAAGAATTGATTATGGTTCATTACTTGTCAACAGGAGGTGCTTTAAACAGGGGATTGACTGGGTGCAATGGCTGGGTTATTATTTATTTACAAAATTGGAAAACGCGAGGTTGACCATGTCAAGGATGAAAAGGCTCATCGAAACTATCAGGTTACTTATGGAAGGGGAATTCTGTGGCTACATCAAGATCAATTTCAGCCAGGGAAGCCTCGGAAGGATTGAAAAGTCCGAGGAATTAGAGGATGCCGCAACCATTCACAACAAGGGTAGTGATAAATTCAGGAGGAAAACCGACCAGAAAGATTTTTCTTTGTTTTTTGTGTCTCTGTGGTTACTTCTTTCCTTGACCGGATGTGCCGCCCTGTCAGAGGGTCTAAGTAGTATCAAATTTTCAGAGGATGAAAGCACTAAAGCGGTCACTGCCAGGTCAGAACTGCGCACAGCGTTTTGCTTAATGAGTTAAAAGATAAAATATGATAGGGGCAGAAGAATATGTAGGCCGGCAGCGCGTAGATCGCAGAATTCCATAATATCGGCTTTAAACTTAACGCAAATTTCATTAAATTGTAATTTTATTGTAACAAGAAGTTTGTTATCATATGTTTTTAGAGCTAGGATGCATTAAAAACGATGGCAAATGCTATGAAACCACATACAATTCAAGACAATATAAAACAAGGTGTTATCTCTGCCCACGTGACTGCCGAGGTTAGGGCTTGACATGGAAAGGCTATCGAAGGTCATTGATATGATCAACGCGCTAATGGACAAGAAATTCACCGGATATATCAGGATTAATTTCAGCCACGGGATTATCGGGAGCGTAGAGAAGTTTGAAGAAATACTAAAAAAATAACAAGAGTTCAGCTTACTGCGTTATATAAGGTAAACTGAAACCAATTTGGAATGTAGTAAGTTGTTGTACGCAGAACGCTCAACGCAGTACGTTTTTTAAAGCAGTACAGCAGGGTACTTTGCTGACCGGCAGTTCAGACTGTTAAGGCACCAGAAAGCCCGATGCGAGATGGATATAATTTCCGTTTTCGAATCGGGTTTTTTTTTGCAAAAAAAAGGAGAAACAAAAAAAACGTACGGCCTACAGCGTTCTGCGTACCAAGGCAACAGTAAGTTGATAGAGAGTTTTAACGCTGAACGCTGTACGCGCTTTGTTGCTAAATTTTTGAAAATACCAAATCTATACTCAGGAGAGAAAATAATGCTGAAAAAAATTACGCAGTACGCAGTGCTCAGTGCGCAGAACGCAGTCCGCAGAACGCTGTTTGCAAAACGCTGTACGCAGAACGCTGTACGCGGAACGCTTTTTTTGTTCCTGCTTCTGTCCTGCTTCAGCGCACAGGCGATGGCTGGGGAATTCGTGTACGGCGATTTGATCCGCGTTGTTTATAGCTCCGACGGCTCAATGGAGACCTCCACTGACCTCGGCCCAATCGCGACTCTGACAACCGCGACCTCCTTAGCATCGAATGTCACTTTCAACACGAACAAATTCAGCATTTCTTCACTTGGGGCCGGTGCAGCGGCGAACAATTCGTTTGTTGCTTACTATGCCTATAACACCGGTAGCAACCCGTTAGGGTACGTTTGGACCAGCGGCAGTAGCGGAGGTCAAACTTCCAAGTTTGGTTCTGCAGGCGCTTTCATCACCGGCTATAACAACACGACCGGCCTTTATTCAACACAAACCGGTACACCTGCCCAGGTTACCGTATTGAGGTCTGATCCGGATTCTTATTATAACCAGATGGACAATGCCGGGAGTGGGGTGGGACAGATGGCCGGTTTCCTACCTGACGGCAGTGGTGAGACAAGCCTTGCGGCCTTTTCATCTGCCGACCACATTGATCAGACTCTATATTATTACCAGCCTGTCAATCGCGGTGCACAGCAAGGCGGCCTGGCAGTTGCCGATATCCGGACCTATCAAGACGGCCACACCGTGCTCATGGTTATCGGTGCGCCAACTACGAATGCGTTAACGGTAACCGAGACAGGCACAGGCAGCGGCACGGTTACAAGCAGCCCGTCGGGCATCAGTTGCGGCACGACCTGTTCCGCGCAATACACTTCAGGCACAACCGTCACCCTTACCGCCGCACCAGCATCAGGGAGCAGCTTCACCGGATGGAGCGGCGGGTGCTCCGGCACAGGCACTTGTTCCATAACAATGAATGCTGCTACGACAGTGACCGCAACATTTACTACTCAATCGGCAGGGAGTCCGCATTCATTAACGGTAACCACAACTGGCACAGGCAGCGGCACGGTCATAAGCAGTCCGTCGGGCATCAGCTGCGGTTCAACCTGTTCCGGCTCCTTCACCACAGTTACCCTTAGCGCCACGCCAGCTTCAGGCAGCAGCTTTGCCGGATGGAGCGGGGGCGGATGCAATGCCACCGGTGAGTGTGCCTTGACATTGACTTCCAACACTTCGATAACAGCCACCTTTGATCAGATACCCGCTAATCCAACTTTTAACGATGTGCCAACCAGCGACAATTACTACAAATATATTGAAGCTCTTAATGATGCGGATGATTCAATAACCAGGGGCTGCGGCAACGGCGACTACTGCCCTTCCGAAGATGTCACGAGGGGCCAGATGGCTGCCTTTATCATAAGGGCATTGTTTGCTGATAACTTCAGTATTGCTTCTCAGGTGCCCTATTTCACCGATGAGCCTTCTACGGACACTTTCTTCAATTATATTCAGAAGATGAAAGATGAGGGAATAACAGTCGGTTGCGGAAACGGTCAATACTGCCCCTCCGCAGATGTCACCCGGGACCAGATGGCAGCATTCCTTGTCAGGGCGACACAAATTGGTATTGGTGGACAACCGGAAGGCTTCACCTGCAATGGAGGGGTACCAGGGGCGGCTGTTGACTGTTCGACGACAAACGCCTACTTCACTGATGTCCCGTCAACAAATAGCTATTTCAAGTATATCCAGAAGCTCAAGGAACTGGGAATCACAGTAGGATGCGGAAACGGCAACTACTGCCCTTCCGAAGACGTCACCAGGGACCAGATGGCTGCGTTTATAGCAAGGGCATTTCTGGGAATGCAGTAAAAAGCGTACAGCGTTATTAAGGATACAATGAGGACACTCAAGCTATTACGCGATACGCTTTTTTCAGAACGCGGGACTTCTTCATTAAATCGTAACTGAGCTGTAATATGGATGTAACGTTGAAGTGTTAAAGTATTTGCAAGACACGGCTGAAGTCAGACTCAGAACATAGTTCGCTGAACGCTTAAAGCAATACAGGGTCCTTTGCTGACCAACAGATCAAACTGTTAGGCACCAGAAAGCCCGTATCGAGAAAGTAGTTACTTGTCTCGATACGGGCTTTTTTTTTGGAAGAAGTTGGAGACTCAAAAAAATAGGTAATCTATAACAGGGAGAAGAAAACGATGAAAAAGATTATGATGTTTTTGGCAGTTACCATGCTTCTCTTCGGCGTCAGCGGACAGGCCATGGCGAATTTCGCGCAGGGCGATTTGATCCAGGTCGTCTATCAAACCAACGGCTCGTATGAGGTCGCAACTGACCTGGGTGCCTTTGCGCCTACAACAGCGTATAGCGGCCCCAACATAAACTTTACGTCGAACCCATTCCCTGCCGCAGGTGCCCCGGGGGCATTTTCGAGCGCAGGCTGGAGCAACCTCCAGATATCCTATTTTGTGTCAACGTCTTCTGCTGTCTGGACCAGCGGTCCTGCCAGCGGACAGTCAAGCGCAACTGCCCAGGGGACCCAATCAACAAACCCTGTGCAGGATATGCTTAGCAAGTTTGCTTCATTAGGAGCAAGTGGCCAGGCAGAACTTTTAAAGTCAGATACCAATTCCTATTTTACAAATATGGATAAGGGCGGGAGCGCGGCAGGCAGTTTCGGAGGGTTTATTCCGGCCGGCAACGGTGAACAGAACCTGGCAGCCCTCTCAGGTCAAAGCTACGTTGACTCGTACCTCTATTATTATGCGACCCCGGGTACAGGAGCAAGCGGGGTACAAGTCGCCGATATTCGCACTTTTGCCAACGGCACATCCGAGGTTGTAGGAAATTCTCACGGAAATCCCGGTTCCGCCTTGCCTATTCCGCCGTCGATCTTGCTCATGGGATCGGGACTAATGGCGTTGTGCGTACTGCGTTCAGCGTTCAGCGCAAAAGAATGCGCAGAAGACTTTTTTAACGCAGTACGCTGAACCCAGAACGCAGAACTTTTTTTTAGGGTACTTGGCTGTCCTCAGAAAGGTAACAGAAAGCCCGTATAGAGAGCCTGTTATTGACAAGCTCGGCAAATTTGATGAATGAAGGGGGGTGATGGGGAAGACGGTCTTTTAAAGACATGGGATGCAGGATGGGGGCAGAGCCCGACATCCGGTCTTCAGTATAAGGCCAAACCCCGGGTAACCGGGTGACGGAAAGCCACGGTCCACTTTAACGCAGTAGCTGGACGCTGAACGGTTTTTAACGCAGTACGCCGAGCGCAGAACGCAGTACGCGAGTGGTGGATGGACGGGCTGCCTGAGGGGAAGAAAAAACCTCAATACTCAGGAGAAGAGAACAATGAAAAAGATTATGATGCTTCTGGCAGCAACCATGCTCCTGCTCGGCGTTAACGGACAGGCCATGGCTTATTTTTCGAATGGCGACCTGATCCAGGTAGTTTACTCCGGCGCTACAGAAATCGCCACTGACGAGGGCTCGCTCGCGACTCTGTTGGCAGGCGGAACAACACTCAACTTCAGCTCACCTTTGGCCAATGCAAATGTTGCCTATTTCGACTATATCACCACCGGCGGCGCGTTAGGGACAATGTGGACCAGCGGCGGTGCAAGTCAAACAGGCAAGGGTGGTTCTGCCGGCGCTTTCATCACCGCTTATAACAGCGCAGCCGGTCTTTATTTTAATGCAGGCACTCAGCAGGTGACGGTAGCAACTTCTAACCCATCTTCTTATTATGCTACGATGGATAGTAATGGTGGTGGCGTAGGTCAGATGGCTGGCTTCATTCCTGCTGGCGGTTCTGAGGCAAGCCTGGTTAATAACGGTCCTGTTCAACAGACTCTATACAGCTACGTACCAACTTCTCGCACAAATCCAACTGGCGTCTTCGCTGCAACTATCAACACCGGTAACACAGCAACACCTGTTCCGCCTTCAATCCTGTTGATGGGCTCAGGCCTTCTCGGCCTTGCAGGGATTGGAAGAAAAAAGACTGTATAAGGTTATTGGAATTAGTTTTTAACGAAACCTAACATAATAAGGAGAAAGACAACATGAATTTCAAGAAACTGTTTACAACGATCATCACCGGCGTTTCCCTTCTCGGATTCGCTGGATTGGCCTCGGCAACCGTGCCGCAGAACGACATCAATATCTATGGGTCCTCAGCACAGTTCAATTTCTGGGTAGCTACAGCTCCGACTTTTCTGGCGGATGAGGGGTGCACCGGCGTGTCTGCGAAGAACGTTATTACCAAGGACAGCAATCACGCTCTCTTCCAGGCAACATGCAGCGGCAAAACGATAAATTTCCGCATCACATCCAAGGCTTCCTGGGACGGTATCCTTTCAGTTTCCGGCAATACCACCAACCCTAATCTCGCGTCCGAGGCAACTCCTACCACAGAAGTATGTAACAGCTCATCTTGCACACAGACTGCGACAACATGTACAGGTTATCTGCGCCCGATGATCGATGAAACATCCTGCAGCGGCGGCGTATGCACAAAAACCAAGTGCGTAACAGTAACGGGCGGCGCTTCCGACGTTGAAGCCACTAGCATTACCCAGACGTCCTCCGGCCAGTTAAACGGCCCTGCAGGCGGAGGAGCTATTACGAGGAACTTTACAGGCGCTGGCGCCCTTAGCAAAAACGGCTCTGTAATCGATACTGCTAGTGGAAGCCCTCTTGCTGATTGCCAGGAAGTTGTCGTGCCTTTCGCGTTCTGGGTCAGCTCTGATGTAAATACCATGGGTGTAACAAACTTGAACCAGACGGATATAAGGATGATCTTCTCAGGTCAGATTGTCGACTGGTCTGACTTAGGGTTTCCTGCAAAGGCCATGAACGTCTGCTGGCGTCATGCCGGATCAGGCACCTCTGCAACCCTTCAGTTAGCTGAGATGACGCCTGCCGTACTGTATCCTGCTGGTGAAGTTGTAAACGCGCCAAACCCGGACGGATCGGGGACATATAGCTACTATTTCAATGACGGGACCGGGAACGAGGAGACTTGCGTAAATACGCTTACCGGCGCTGTCGGTTATTTTGATGCTGATAAGGCCGTTGGCGCAGGCAGCAGCTATACCAACATAGCACCCGTAACTTACAATGGCGTCACTACCACCAATGGTCCTGCCCTCAAGGCGATGATCGAAAAAGGACAATATGATTTCTGGACTGTCGAGAACCTCTTTTTACAGCACGGCAACTCAGATATGACAAACCTGTGCTCTTTCTTACAGACCGCAGGTAATAATGGGATCGCAATGCCGGACGCCTGGTATGCGTATACGTGTCAGCTCAACTATACGAAGAGCAATGACGCAGTTTATCCCACTTATAGCGGCGCAACTTGCCCTCAGTAAGAACCGCTTCCGCTCTTAGTTTTCGTTGACTCTTCGCAGGGCCCTTCGGGGCCCTGCAACTTTTCGTTTTCTTCGGTTAACTCCTGTATAAGCCAAATTGTTAATGCACCCCCCAAAAGTCTCCGACTTTTCGGGACCCTTTCATTCCTGCTCGACCGGAATCTTTCCTCAATTAGTAAAGTCGCCAGGAAGGATTCCGGACAAACCGCACTGACATTATAAGGAGCTGAATTTTTTTTGCAATTTTGCAATACTAAGGAAAATCCCGAAAGAAACATCAAAGTATCAAGACAGTCTTAACGATAAAGTAATAATATCGTAATAATATTTTAACAAAGCCCATGATAACATAACCGACAGTGCCAACAAGGTGGAATATCCACTCCTTTAAATACAGAGGGTTATAAGGGACATCAAAACATCACCCTCCCCTCTATCCCCTCCCATCAAGGGAGGGGATTTTATCGTACCGGCTAACCCCTGCTGGGGTGAGGGGTGTTTTCGAGGCAATGACGAAAAATTGCTTTTTTTGCGACCTCGTCACTTTTGAAGCATAGGAGAACTACAGAATAAAAAGGGAGGAGAAAAATTTTGAATATTTCAAGATATGGGATTAAGATAAAGAGGGCCATTCCGGCCGCTTTCCTGCTCTTGCTGGCCCTGGCAGGCTGCGCCGGGCAAAACAGTGTCAAAGTGTCAGAGGGTGAGAGGATCGAAGACGGCAGGACCGTCAAGGCGGGTGATAGCGCGGACATTAATTACCTCTGCCGGCTCAATAATGGAGAGGTCGCTGCCGCGACAGACAGTGTTGCGAAGGACCAGCCGAAGTCGAACCTTTATTTAGCCAGGAAAGAAACAGGTCCTGTCTCGGTCACCGCTGTCAGCCCTGACGGGCCGGAGCCGGAGGAGCGACGGGCCAAAAAATTCGAGGAATTAATCCAGGACAAGCTTTCGCGCAATTTAGTCGGCATAAAGGAGGGCGGGAAGCGGCAGGTGGAGTTGACCGCACAGGATATGCCGGGCAGCAGCGAGGGGAAAAATACCTCGCACCTGGCCCGTGTACGTACAAGGCCCAAGGAAACGAACGTGCCGATAGCTGATTTCAAGTATCGGACCGGTAAATTACCTGAAGTGGGACAATCCTTTGCCTACGATCCGGCCTTTCCGGGACGCGTAGAGTCTGTCACGGAAAAGTACGCGGTCGTAAAATTTGCAGCGAAACCGGGCGGTGTGATCGAGACGCCGTTTGGACCCGGATTCATTCGTGAGGATGAAACGCATTATTATGTCGATATCGACGCCCGGAAGAACGCCCTCGTCCGCGCAGGCGACCTTGTCGGCCGTATTGTTGATGTTGATGATAAGTTCATCACTGTCGATTTCGGGAATCCCTTTGCAGGTGAAAAGCTTTTTTGCGATGTGACGGTAGAGAAAATCACTGCTGCAAATCCGATAAAGAGCGAAAGAGGAAAATAGCGGCAGATGACCGGAATTGAAGATGTCGCAAAAAGTCTTGGGACCTGTCATTGCGGGCCCTTAGCTTGTCATTGCGAGCTACGCGAAGCAATCTCAGTCTTTAACGACAAGATTGGTTCACTTTATTCGCAATGACAGACTGCTATGTTGAGCACATTTTCTTAGGCGCGGATGGAAGCAATCTCGCAGTTTGCGATGAATTCGAAAATCAAGATTGCCACGTCGCTTCGCTCCTCGCAATGACCGGGGTCCTCAGAAAGTTGAAGACCATATGGGGTGGAATGACGAGACGCGCGACTTTTTGCTATACCATTAACATTCCCGGACGCCTTTTCTGTCTGACGGTTTTGCTGATAATATTGTCAGGACTCATGTCCTGTCCATGCAGCGCCGCTGAAGGTGGCGAGACAAGTTTTGAGATCAGGGCCTTTGAGGTGACGGGAAATACCATTTTCCAGGAAGACAAATTGCAAGGTGTGGTCTCGCTTTTCACCGGGAAGGGGAAGACAGCTGCTGATGTAGAGCGTGCCCGGGATGCGCTCGAAAAACTTTATCACGACTCTGGCTACCCGGCCGTTTTGGTTAATATACCTGAACAGACCCTGAAAGACGGCGTGGTGAAGCTCCAGGTTATCGAGAGCCGGATAGGAAATGTGAAGGTCACCGGAAACCGGTATTTCACGATCGAAAAGGTGATGAATGACCTGCCGTCTCTGGCGCCAGGACAGATACTCTATCTGCCGAAAGTGCAGGAAGAGATCGGCCGTCTGAACCGGAACCAGGATTTCAAGGTCAACCCGGTCATGACACCTGGAAACATATTCGGGACTATCGATGTGGAGCTTAAGGTTGAGGACCAGCTTCCTTTACACGGGTATCTGGAGCTCAATAACAGGGCGAGCCCGGATACGACAGCGCTTCGGTTAAACGCAATGATACGCTATGACAACCTGTGGCAGAAGGAGCATTCTCTTTCGCTCCAGTACCAGACATCCCCCGAGAGTCTGAAACAGGTTGAGGTGGCAGGTGTTTCCTATGCGCTTCCGGCGCCGTGGGACAAGGACTCCCAGCTCGCCATTTATGGTATCTACTCTGACAGTAATTCAGCCTTTGGCGAGGGGTTCACGGTGATTGGAAAGGGACAGATCGCGGGTGTGCGCTACGTGATCCCTCTGACGGGGTACAAGCTCTATGCGCATAACATTACCATAGGCCTAGATTACAAGCATTTCAACAATGCCGTCGGTTTTACAACAGTAGCCGGTAGTACACACACTCCCATTTCTTATATGCCGCTCTCTTTCTCGTATAATGCTTCCCTGCCGGATGAGTCGGGAGGTGTGACCCAGTTCAGCGGGGGGCTGAATATGTCCTTCCGCGGACTGGTTTCGGATGAAAATGAGTTTGAGGCCAAGCGCTACAAGGCTACGGCAAGCTACTTGTACGCTACTGCCGGCGTCCAGCGGACCCAGAAGCTTCCCCTGGGGATGAGTCTCTTCGCTAAAGTGGACGGGCAGGTGGCTGACCAGCCGCTGATCGACAACGAAGGGTATATTGCGGGGGGCATGACAAGCGTGAGGGGATACCTCGAAAGCGAGGCCACGGGGGACAATGCCGTGCATGGCACACTGGAGGTCTCCTTTCCTGACCCTCTCCAAGGGTCGAGTCCGGAGAACTGGCTAACGAAGCAGCTGCAGATGAGTCCCTTTATCTTTTATGACATAGCTGAACTGATTACACTGGATCCCCTGCCCAGCCAGTCCGGCAGCAGCACCCTGGAGGGGGTAGGGGCAGGGGTACGGGGCGTACTGACTAAGTCATTCGAATATGAGCTGGACTGGGCCACCGCCCTGCACAGTGCAGCCTACACAAAGAGCGGTGACGAAAGGGTTTATTTTAAAGTAAGAGCAGTGTTTTAAAAAACGTACCGCGTACAGCGTTAAAAAGGCGCGATCTGCGTACTGCGTTCTTCGTTCAGCGTCAAAAGACACTCTCCCCGGATCCCTCCCATCAAGGGAGGGGAACATTTAGTGACCCTCTCCCTTGATGGGAGAGGGTGCTCGGCAAAACTTGATACGTAGTATTTTTTTTAACGCTGTACGCACAACGCAGAACGCTGTACGCCATTATAGGTATGTAATGGAATGAATATGAAAATTTTGTGTTTTTGTAATACTCTTGTAACATAAGAATTGTACTATATATAAGGTTTATTTTGGTTTTTTAAGACAAACCATGTAGGGATTACTGCGTAGTGCGTTCAGTGTACTGCGTTCCAAGGACAAAACAAGAAGATTCTGCGTTCAGCGTACTGCATTAAAGGATAAAATGTTAAAAATAAGATTGTGCGAAGCTATGAGGGCGCTGCAGGAACTCAGTGCCTGGAGCGTGGTATTTTTTGAACGCGGTACGCGGTACGCGGAACGCAGGACGCTTCTTAATCGCAGAACTCAGAACGCTGTACGATGTACGTTTCTTGTTCTGTTGTTTATCGGCATATTTCTTTTCCCCCTTTTATGTCAGGCAGGTAAGGTTAATATACCCGGCTTTTACGGGCCGGTTATAATGCCGCCGGCGGCAACACAGCTGCCTGTCCTGAAACCGGGTGGAATTATACAAGGCGCGACTGTAGCACCCCCCTCTCAGAATCAGCTTGTAGTTACTCAGACTCAGCCTAATGCAATTATCGATTGGTCTTCATTCACCATAGGAGCCAATGCCGGCGTCCAATTCAATCAGGGCCAATGGACGCCATCGGGGACGACCCCCGGGGCGAATATTTGGACGCCTCAACCCAGCTATGCTGTCCTGAACCGGATTTGGGACAGCAGTCCAAGCCTGATTTTTGGAAAGATCACTGCTGATGGAAGGGTCTTTCTCATAAATCAGAATGGAATTCTCTTTGGCCCGGGCTCTCAGGTGAATGTCAACGGCCTGGTGGCCTCGGCCCTGAACATAAAGAATACGGATTTCCTGAGCGGGACCATGAATTTTTATCAGGAAACCGGGTTGCTATCAACAGTTGATCTTGATTCATCAGGCAATCGCTACTCTTATAATGGTATATCATATAATCCCAATGCGGCTGTCTCGAATTATGGTGAGATAGACGCGGCGCAGCAAGGCAACGTATTTCTCATTGGGCCCCGTGTCGAAAACGGGGGTCTTATCACTGCCCCTCTGGGGCAAATCGGCCTCGTGGCCGCCACGAACGTAACGCTGATACCGCCGCCTTCGACCGACCCCTCGAGGTCAGGTTATTATGTGATAATTAATCCCGATATTTACAACAATCCCAAAAATCCCTCTGATCCCACGTTCGGCGAGGCTGTGAACCAGGTAGGCGGCAATATGTACGCCGACGGCGGCATGGTCGGCATGTACGGCAACAATGTCAATCAGTGGGGAGTCATCCGCTCCATGACTGCTTACCAGAACATGCAGGGCCAGGTTGAGCTGAGGGCCGCGAACAGTATCACGACCGGTGCGAACAGCAGCATCATTCTTCCGGTCAACCCTTCAACGACAGAGACTGTCAGCGATACTTTTAACATTCAGCCTATTGTGAATATCGGGGGTTTGTCAGCGCTTGACACGACCGGCACTCCTATTGCTGGTCTGGGGCCTAATCCTGCCGGCTCGATCGTACTTCAAGGCAGCATCGTGGCTCCGACAGGGATTGTCAACCTCAATGCCAATAACCGCGTCTATATGGAAACAGGCAGTACTATTGATGTGAGCGGTGTTGTCGCGACCCTTCCATCACCGGTCATAACGGCTTTCGAACTGAATTCCATAGAACTTCGGGACGACTATGTGCAGAAGGGAGGCGTACTGCAAGCGGCGGATATCACTACTACTGTTGTGGCCGGTTCTTCTATCGGCGATCTCTCCCAGGCCATCCTGACGATGGACAGGACAGCCCTGGCGCGATGCGTAGGCGGCGCGATGACCCAAAATCAAAATGCAGACGGGTCTTATAGCATTCAGACCGGTCAAATTAATGTAACGGTTGCAAACGGCGACATAATCGTGAAACCGGGGGCCAATCTCAATATCTCCGGAGGGGTCATTAATTACGTCGGCGGCCTTGTGAATACGACGAAACTGGTGTCAGGCACGAATATCTATGACATCAGTGACGCCCCTGCTTCTATCCAGTATGACCAGGTGCTGGGACAGTACGAGAAAGCTTATAACGGTTTCGGCATGGCGCAATCATATACAGGACTTTACTACGGAGGCGCCTCTTCGCTTAAGACATATGTGAACGGTTATACCCAGGGAGGCGATGCGGGTGAGGTCACTCTTACAGCTTCCAGTGTTGTCATGGCTGGTACGCTCCACGGCGGCGTTACGACCGGTGTTTACCAAACCCAGAACACATGGACGACAAGCGGTATTACCAGCGCTGCCACAGCCCTGTCCGTGGACAGCGGGCTCGAAGCGCCTCGTGCAGGTACATTGACAATAGGTAATACAATGCAGCAAGCGCCACAGATAACTAATCCGACTCAACAAACAACAGCAATTTCGATTGTCTCGGACACATCATATCAGGCGCAGTCTCAGCAGTTCCAGTTCCAGAATCTCCAACCTGATTCTCCTTTGCAGGCCGGCACTACACTGCTTTCCGCTAAAACCCTGAACGATGCGGACCTGGGCACTATTAACCTTTACGCCAATCTTACCATTTCGATGGACCCGGATGTCAGCCTTAATCTCCAGCCGGGCGGCACTTTTTCTGCTTCTGCCCGAAGGGTCGATGTTGAGGGTGGAATAAAGGTCCCGCAAGGTACGATCAATTTGCTTGCTGTGCAGAATATTACGAGCTATGAGGACCAGAATGGAAATGCCCAGACAACATATGTGCCTCTTCCTCAGAACCTGCCGGAGAGAATTGTGCTCGGTCCGGCGAGCAGTCTCGACGTCTCTGGGGAAAGGACCAACGGTGAAACAGGCATTGCCTCCACCGGTCCGGGTTGGACAGGCGGGGGGAATATCAACCTCTTGGATGAGACCGACCTGGGCTCAGGAGTTTTCATTATGGCAGGCGCTGTCGTGGATGTGAGTGGAGGCTATATAGTCAACCAGAAGGGTAACGTCACGGGAGGGAATGCAGGTGTCCTCACCATTCAGGGCCTGAACATTATGCTGAACGGAGACCTGATGGGATATGCCCTCGCAGGCACGACCGGGGATATACAAGGGGGATCCATAAACCTTTCATCGAAGAACATAATAGTGGGGAATGCAGCTCAGGACTGGTCGGGGTTCAATCCATATAATGATGCCGGTCCCGGTCAATTAATTCTGGCCGGCGACCGCTTTGACGATACGGGTTTTACTCAGATAACGCTTAACAGCCTGAATAGTATAGTTATAGGTGCAGCGATTGCGCCGTCTCTTGTCAGGCTGAACAATCCGACCGGAACGTCTACTCCTGGTCAGCCAGTAACGGGCCAGCCGGGCCTCATCCTCCTGGATGGGTCCATGGCCTCATTGGCAGGTCCATCTTCATTTACAGCTAATGCAGGGTCGCCTTTTCTGGGTTACAATCCTGATTTAAAAGGCAACCTGACCGTACCGCCCAATAATGCCGATATAAACATTACACTTTCCCCCGGGGCTGTGGTCAGCACTGCGCCGGCAGCGTCGTCTGCTACGAACATTTCCCTTAATGCTCCTTCTGTTGACCTGGAAGGGGAGCTGCTCTCTCCAGGGGGGAACATCACCGTAAAAGCGGCAGTCGGCAACCTTACGGTCGGACCGACAGCACAAATCAATGCCGCGGGCTATAACCTGCCTGTTCCGACATCACTGACCGGGAACTCTCAGCCTGTCACCGGTGGGAGGGTTACCCTGTCTGCGCCTTTAGGTGAGCTGACTCTGGCTGCAGGCTCGACCATCGATATCTCGGGGTCCGGTGTTGTTACAAACTCGGTGATGTCTGGGGGCAAGGTTACCACATATACTACAGCAGGCTATCCCGGAAGTCTTTCCCTCACTTATTACGGTCTGAACTGGAACGGCGGCCTTGTTAATGCATCGGCTCAAATGGGAGGGATACAAGGTGGCGCTCTGACTATAAGCAAGACAGACCCTTACAACGGCCTTGATGTTACGGCCACGGTTGGAGACATCACTAGTTATACAGCGGGGGTCGACGTCCTGGGCCTGAAAAGCCAGAACTCTCTTGTTTTCAACGATACACTGGATCTGGCCCTGGGCCGGCAGCTCACACTTGATGCCCCCCTGATCCAGGAGAACGGACAGTCATCAGTGACCTTTACCGCGCCCTGGATTATTCTTGCCAACAGCAGTTCGACTGCACCATCATCTCAGCCGCCGTCAGCATCTGTCCCGACCGGAGGGTCCTTTACTCTTTCGGGTCAATGGATCGATGTGATAGGGTCCACCCAGTTCAGCGGCTTTCAAAATGTCGCTCTCGTTGCGGTGCGGGATATCAGCCTGAGCGAGGTTTTGTATAACACGCCGGGCGGACAACTGGCCACAACGGGCAACCTGATCATGGATGCCGACCGTATCTATCCCGGTAACCTTTATAAGAACAATGGGGCCGGAGGCAACACCATCTATCCTGATATATATTCCGATTATACTCTTTATGCCAATGGAACAGTTACTGTTCAGCACACCTCTCCATCTGTGGGCGGACCAATTTATTCTGCAGGCGGGACACTGACCGTAGAAGGCCTGGGCGGGATTGACCTCGAAAATGGAGGGTGCCTGGCTGCCCCTCTGGGGACGATCACGCTCGAAGCGCCGAACTCAAGGATCTTTCTTGATGCAGGAAGCGTTTTGACGACAGCCGGCAACACGCCTGTACTCTACGGCCTCATTAATTCAAATAATCAATGGGTTGTTGAGGACCAGACAAACCCCAACGGCGCCGACGCCGGGACATCTTTGCCTTTTGACAACAGCACTTTTTCTAATAAAGGTGTTACCCTTCAGGCCGCTGAGAGTATTGTCATGAAAGGGTCATTGATTGACATTACCGGAGGAGGCTCTGTTTTTGCCTATCAGTTCCAGCCCGGGATATCGGGGTCTGTCGATCCGCTCACCAAACCCGGTCGTTACGTCGTCATACAGTACAATTCCTTCCAGATGCCGGGGGCAGAGGTCTATTTACTGGGGGGAGGCGGCCTGAGCGCAGGCTATTACACCTTGCTTCCCCTCGATGCAAATGATCCTCAAAATGCAAGATACGCTTTCATGCCGGGGGCGTATATCCTTCAGTTACAGACAACCGGCGCATCGCTGCAGGCCCAGGGCTCATTGTCACAGGACGGATATCCTGTTACCGTTGGATACAGTGCCGTTGCGAACACGTCGATACTTAGTAGTCAGCCGCAGGTCTACAGTGTACAGACAGCAGCATCTGTCCTTGCAACGGAGGGAACTTATGTACAACCATCCTTTGTCTCGGGCGACGGGGGGTCTTTAAACATACAGGGTAATACAACGATCATTAACGGCACGATCAACGCGGCCTCAGCGCCGGGTTATAAGGGTGCTTCAGTCGCCCTGGCTGCGACGAACATTATTGTCCAGTCCTCAGCTGCAGCTCAACTTGACAATTTCGGGTTTACGACCGGTTTGAATCAGGACCTCATAGGTAATCTGACCATTTCGGCAGACAGTATTTCCGGAAAAGGCTTCCAGGATATCACTCTGGGGAATACCGCCAACACGCAGACCGTAACTATTGGAACGGCCAATAATCCTGTTGTGCTGGCTGCAGACAGCATCAACCTGGCAGCAGGTCAAAATATTACTATCTGGAATAATTCGCAGCTGCAAGCTTTGACAGGCGAAGGCGCGATCAATCTGACTACACCCGGCAGTCTTCTTGTCAACAACGGAGCAGTTATACATGCTTCCAATAACATAACCGTGAAGGCAAATGACGTGCAAGGCTTTCAAGGCGCTCTCCAGGTTGAAAACGGGGCCATTACACTACAAAGCAACGCCATAATTTTCGGCGGCAATAGTGGGAAATTGCCTGCCGATGTCGGCCTGTACCTGACATCAGACATATGGAACAATATCACGGGTTATCAGAACATTACCCTTGCGGGAAATTCCGACATTGAGTTCAGGACTGATTTCGCCGGTCAGCTGTCTTCGGGCAATAGCCTGACGCTTGATGCACCACTCATACAAGGTGACGGTAGCTCTGTGACTTTGCAGGCCACTACCGTCAATCTCAGGAATTCAGGTCCCTCATCGACAGCGGTCACCCCGGTAAACGGGGGGACCTTTACTGTGAATGCTGCCGGCGGAATCAACGTCGGCAGTGGAGACGTCCTTTTCGGAGGTTTTAATTCCATTGCGCTCATCAGCAAGGGCGACATGACCTTGATTGGAAAAGGAAGCCTGACAACCGGGAATGCAGATCTTTCGATTAACGCCCCACGCGTGACGACTGCCAGTACGACGGCTGCTGTTACAAATCCTGACGGTACTGATTCGTCGCCTGTTACCGCAGCCAATTTCGTTGTCTATACAGGCTCCAACTACTATAACGATCAGAATAATCTCAATCCCACCAATGCCATCACTATAAGCTCAAGCGGGGGAGCTCCGGGCCAGACCAACACCCCTGGGGGCATGCTGCAGTTCTTGGGTTCGACCATCAACGTCAACGGAGGGATTATACAAGTTGATAGCGGGACAATCAAACTCGTTGCTGCCGGCTCTGAACAGACGGACGGCATTTTCCTGAAAGGCGGACAGATACTGGCCAGAGGGACTGATGACGCGCCTGGAGGTCAGATCACTGTGAGTGCACTAAACGGCAGCTTAGGAGTGGATTCGACTTCGCTTATTGACGTCTCCGCCGGCACTCAGGGGGATGCGGGCGCAGTGACCTTGCTGGCGCCTGTGGGAGGAGTTTCCATGCTCGGGACCCTTTCCGGGAAGGCCAATGGAGGAGTCGGCGGTTCTTTTGCTCTGGACACGAACCGGATCAGTGATTTTTCTTCGCTCAACAGTATGTTGGCCACAGGCGGCTTCACCGAATCCATTAACATCCGGACGGAGACAGGCGACCTGGACATCACCTCCGGCTCGACTGTACAGGCTTACAATGTCACATTGAATGCACGGGGCGGTATCGATGTCTCGGGAACAATTGACGCCTCAGCCTATGCTGGCCAAGCGACAGGTGGGACAGTCGGGCTATACGCCAACAATGATATCAACATCCAGTCCGGAGGGAGGATCGCAGCTAACGCTGCCACAGGCGGATATGTTCTCCTTAACTCTGAGCAAGGATTGGTAAATGTCTCTTCCGGTGGAACTATTGACGTGTCAGGCGGTACAGGCGGGACCGTTTATCTGCGGGCACAGCAGAACGGTAACGGCAGCGCCGTGAACATCAAACTGAACGGCGCTATTGCAGGCGCTGCAGCGGTCTACGTGGAGGCCTTCAAGACGTACAACTATGCTACATCCAACGATTATACCCAGTGGATGACCGATGCCGCGACATATTATACCGCAAACGCCAACACAGCTATAGCCAGGCTCGGTGGCGCTGTGCCTGCCGGCACGTTCCATTTTCTTCCCGGCATAGAGGTAGACAGTGCTGGCGACATTAACTGGGATACTGCGTTGACCAACTTCTCCTCTCAAGCGGGGGTCCCGGCCCTGGGTGCTCTGACCCTGCGAGCGGCTGGCGACCTCAACATCAACAGCAATCTTGTGGACGCGCCGACGACAAACCTGACCAGCCTCCCCAGTTCTACTGTAAGGGACTCATGGGCTTTCAACCTTGTTGCAGGAGCTGACCTTTCGAGTGCCAATTATATGTCGGTCAACAGGAGCGGCTCCGGCGACCTGAACGTTGCACCTAATACAATTGTCTACACCGAGAGCGCCCCGATCAATTTCGCCTCTGGACGTAATACAGTCATCGGATCTATGCCTTCGGCGGCGCCAGGATATATGATCAATAACACGATGAGCTATAATCTGGCGTCTTTCAGCGGAAACATTCAGGGATACGTGGGTCAGGACCTCATCCTAAACGGAGGCGTTGTTCAGACGGCGACAGGCAATATCGACATTACCGTCGGGCGCGACCTCAACTTTGGCTCAGGCTCAGGCACACTTGGAGCCATCCGTACGACTGGTCAAGCTCCGGCAGCGGTCCCTCAAGACCAGCCTACTACAGGCAATGTAGCAACAGATTATTGGATTTATTCCGGTGGCGGGGACATCAACCTCGATGTGGGCCGGTATTCCGGGACCCTGAATAGCGGGGGCCAGTTGGTGACAGCGGAGGACCCCGGTGAATGGGACTACTTTACAGCGTTATTAGTCCCGGGTGTTACAAATGAAAATGTAAAGAACCTGAATGACAGGTTATCTCAATTCTCGGCCAATTATACGAAGGGCACGGGCGGCATTGCCACGATGGGTGGGGGTAGTGTCACCGTCCATACGGGAGCGGATTTTCTTGTGCAGTCCGGGACTTTCGGCTTGGGAAACCTTACCATCTTTGCCGGCGGTAATATAAGCGGGCGGTTTCTGAATGCGAACGGGCAGGGGGAGATCAATGCGATGGGAAACTTCGGCAGCTACGACGAGCGCCAGCAGATCGAGCTTCTAAACAGCCAGATGACCGTGACTGCACTGGGAGATATCCAGCTCGGCGCTGTGTTAAATCCCTCTCTAGCAAGCGATCAGGTCTTCGCATCCAGCAATTATTTTGTGGATTGCACCTATACGCAGAATACGAGCATAACTCTGAAGGCGGGCGGCAATGTAACGATTGCAGGGACATCGCCAGTTTATAAAAATAATAATGTTGTTACTTCAACGAGCGAAACGGTCATGCCCGCGAGTGTGAACGTCGCTGCCGGAGGGAATATTTACCTGTTAAATAACCTGACTCTCACGTCTTCTCCTGCCGGGCAGCTCAGTCTTGTTGCGGGAGGAGATATAAACGGAAACAACGTTAATACGCCCCCGACACTTCTGATGTCCGACATTGCTCCGGCTTACTGGTACGGTCTCTTCAGTGTCGCCAACTCAGCAGATGATACCGGCGGCCATTGGATCAGCAACATGACCCAGAACTATCACGGTTATTTTAAACCTTCAGACGCCGCACTGGAAGCCACACTTCAAAACCCCGTCGCACAATCTACGGACATTCCAACGCACTTGGGGGACAGTAAAGCCGTCAAGATCAGCGCCGGCGGGGATATAGAGAACTTGAATTTCGACTTGCCAAAGGTGGCTGATTTGACGGCAGGCGGGGACATTCTCAATATTACATATCAAGGTCAAAATATCGGTACTTCAGATGTGTCGCAGATAGTGGCAACCGGCAATATCACAATGAGATATTCCCTGGCTTCCTCCCAGAGCACCTCATCCAGCGAAGACCTTCAACCTACCGACGGCCTGATTCAGGGTGGTCCGGGCGCCTTTCTTGTTCAGGCAGGAGGCTCAATCGACCTGGGAACAATGGCTGATGGTATCCAGACCATCGGCAACGGCGCCAATACTGCGCTGGGTACCGGGGTAAGCAATCTTATTGTTGTGTCAGGGTACACGCTAAATGCGTTCAATCCGTCTTTAACACAGCTCAGCAATTTCTTTGACAGTATTAAAACAGCTGGAGACCAGTACGCCACAATGCTTGCAGACGGCAATTCGGCTGAAGCCGCGACTCTTCTTCAGACGACCAGGCAGGGTACGATCGTACCTTTCCTTGGAACGCCGAGCGGTGCCGGTGACATCGATATGACTTCCTCGCAGATTTCGACTTCGATCGGGCAGTCCAATGTCTATATAATCTCCGCCGGGAATCTGAACGTGGGACAAAGCGCCTTGCCTGCTGCCGGCACGACAAATACCAAAACCGGCATCACGACCGGTGGAGGAGGGGCGATCAATATCTATGCAAATGAAGCTGTGAATGAAGCTGTAAATGTCAACCAGTCCCGCATCATGACTTTTTATGGTGGTGATATCACTGTCTGGAGTGACTATGGCAATATAAATGCGGGCAGGGGTTCGAGTACTGCGGTCAGCGCTTCTCCTCCCCATAAGCAGACAATAAACGGCGTTACTACAACGGTGTTCGTCCCCCCTGCCATCGGTAGCGGTATCCGCGCCGTGACATATGGATTCAACCCTCCTCCGCCCGGAGATATCCACCTTTTCGCTCCGAACGGCGTCATCGATGCCGGCGAGGCCGGGATATCAGGCAGCGAGGTAATATTGGCTGCGGTGCATGTTGTTAATTCCGTCAACATATTTTCCTCGGGCTCTTCTATTGGGGTACCGGTTGCCACTACTGCAACTGTAGGTCTCGGGGCGCTATCAGGCCAAGGGGCCGTAGCATCGCAGAACAGCCAGATGTTAAGCGATGTAGCAGGCATCAATGCCGCAAGTGAGTCACAAGCCTCACAGATGATCGATAATATTATGGCAAAATGGCTGGATGTAAAGGTCGTTGACTTTGTGGAAGAACAGTAAAAAAAGTGTCGGAGTATCAGAGGGTCAAAGATGAAAAACTGAAAAAAGGTCAAAGCACGGTTCGCCTTTGCTCTGATACTTTGACACTCTGACACTTATTTATAAGGAGGGTATGTGTTTTTATCGAAGAATTTTTCAGTGAGAGTGACAGCTATGGCCCTGGGATTGGCTTTTGTCTTTGGTCTGCTGGCAGTGCCGAATGCGCAGGCCTGGTGGGACGGAAAGTGGAAGGAAAGGAAAAAGGTCCAGTTTGACACCTCATCCAAGGGCTCCGATATCAAGGACAACCTCACCGACCTTCCGGTGCTCGTCCGTCTCCATACGGGCAACTTCAGTTTCTCAAACGCCAAGCCTGACGGGTCAGACCTGCGGTTTGTAAGCGCAGACGATAAATCGCCGCTGAAGTATCATATAGAGAAGTTTGATCCCAAGGAAGAGATTGCCCTGGTGTGGGTAAAGGTCCCCAGGATATCAGGGGGTACGAATCAGGATTCCATCTGGTTGTATTACGGCAATCCTTCTGCTACTGATGGCCAGGATGCAGGCGGCACATATGACGTGAACCAGGTCGCTGACTACCATTTTAGTGAGCAGGAAGGCAATCCGAAGGATTCAACGGCATACGGCAATCATGCCGCTTCGTTTTCAGGGAAGCTTGCTGTCCCGTCAGCTGTGGGAAACGGGGCATGGTTTGACGGCACGGGGGCGCAAATGACTGTTGCCAGGTCGGCGTCACTCAATTTTGCCAAGGGGTTTACCTTCTCTGCCTGGGTTCGTCTTGCTCAGTCCGCAGGCAAGGGCCATCTTTTCTTTTGGGACGACGGTAAACAATCAATAATTGTCGGCCTGGATGACTCGAAGCTATACTGCAGCCTGAGCGCGGGCAGGGGGCAGACATCCACTACCCCCCAAACAGCGGCTTTGCTGCCGAAAAAGTGGCACCACGTCGCAATCACTATAGATCCTGACAAGCAAATCACCCTGTATCTCGACGGCAATGAAGCAGTTTCAGGCAAGTTTAAAGGTACAGTCCCGGCCCCTGCCGCAGACATCATTATCGGCGCCTCCGGGAAAGGGGCGAAAGGAGGCGATGCCTTTACAGGAGACCTGGATGAAGTGCAGTTGTCGAACATAGCCAGGCCGGCCGGCTGGATAAAAACGGCCTTCCAGAGCCAGGGGCCTGACGGAATGCTGACGTCTGTCCTTGATGAAGAATCTGGAGGGGGAGGCGGCGAATCGCTGACTATCCAGCTCATGAAGGTCATTGTCAGGACCATCACCCTGGACGGATGGCTTATCATCGGATTTTTGTTCTTCATGGGGTGTTCGTCCGTGTTCATCTTTACTCAGAAGCTCACAATGCTCCGCCAGACCAGGAAGGGAAACGAAACTTTTTTCCAATCCTTCCGCGGTATCGATCATCCCCTGGCACTGATGGAAAAAGATGAGGACTTTCTGGGATCATCACTCTACCGGGTTTACCAGGCCGGATGCGAAGAACTGACTATCTGGATCGAGAAGAAAGGCGAATCGTTAAGGCAAGGGAAGGAGCTTTCAGGGAGGGCCATGAATGGTTTCAGGGCAGCTATTGAGAAAGAAGCCATGTATGAAAGCAGGAAGCTGTCCGCAGGTATGGTCATTATGAACATGAGCGTCGCGGGCGGACCTTTTCTCGGTCTTTTGGGCACGGTATGGGGAGTTATGAATACCTTTGCCAGCCTGGCAGAGAGCGGCGAAGCTAACCTGACAGCGATCGCACCCGGAGTCGCGTCTGCGCTGGCCTGCACAATGGCAGGTCTTCTGGTCGCAATTCCAGCCCTGTTCGCAAGCAGTTATATCACGGGTCTTATAAAAAATATGAACGCCGATGTCAATGTTTTCGTCGATGATTTCATTCTTAAGCTGGAAGGGGAAAAGGGAGATGCTTCATGAGAATGAGACACAACCCTTATGGTGATCTTGAAGAGCACGATTCGATCAACGTGGTCCCCATGCTGGACCTGGCCTGGAACCTTCTGCTGGTATTCATGATCGTTGTGACGGCTTCAGTGCAGGGTATCAGCGTCAATCTTCCCAAGGCAAGCGCTGCCGCCGGCAAGGTCAAGGCCACGACGAAGGCTATTACGATCACTGCTGAAGGGACTATCTATCTCGATAGTTTCCCGGTAACTATGGGGGAGCTGGAGAGCAGGCTCAGGCAATACAAGGCAGCAGACCCCAATTTCCCAGTGGTGATCAGGGGGGATGAAAAAATAGTCTATAAGAAGATCATCGAGGTCCTTGACATGCTGCAGAGGCTTGAGATCAATCAGCTGGCTCTTGTGACGCAAAAACTGGTGAAGTAAAAAAAGTTCTGCGTTGTGCGTTCAGCGTACTGCGTTCAAGGATAAGGATACGATGGGGGCGATAAGAAGGTTTGAAGGTATACCTAAAGTATTGCAAAAAAAAGTTTCGGTTTTTTATGTCATTCCGGATTGTCCGGAATCCTTCTTAACGACCTTAATCTTTAATAATTGAGGAAAGATTCCGGACAAGCCGGAATGACGGGGTACCGGAAAGTCGAATACTTTTGTGGGTGCAACGGCAACTCAGCTGATACAGAAGTTCACTGATGTTACGCAGTACGCAGTAGGAGGTTTTTATGGCACAGAACGCTGAACGCATAACGCAGGACATAGAGCGTAGAATCGCCGAACGCAGAATTTTAGTACGCAGAACTCAGTTCTCAGGACTCGGTACGCCGAAGGCGGAACGCAGAGTTGCGGAGCGCAGAATCTTCGAACGCAGAATCGCAGACCTCAGACCGCTGAACGCGGAGCCCGTTCCACGGAATGCAGAACACGTTAAGTTATATGCTGTACACAATACACAGTCCGCACATAAAAACTCTCAACACGCAACGCACAACGTGCAACGCAGAGCGCCCTCTTTTTTGGCGGGGGGTATCGTGGCGGTGATCGTGGTACTGGCGGGTGTGGGGGGATATATGGCGAAGACTTTTTTGTCAGATGACAGTCCGCATAAGAAAAGCTCCCCTATTATGGTGACCCTGATGAAGCCGCCTCCCCCACCGCAGATAAAAGAAAAGCCGCCTGAACCGGAGCAGCTCAAGCAGCCTCCTAAAGAAGAGATCTTCACGCCTACGCCGGAGGATAGCAATCCCGGCCTGGATAAGGATAATACACCTGCCGGAGATAGCCTGGGAGTCGATGCTGAGGGAACAGCCGGAGGCGATGCATTCGGACTGGTTGGTAAAAAAGGAGGAAGGAGCCTTCTTGCCGGAGAAGGCGGGTCCGGTGGTATGGGAAGGCTGTCGCTGCTGATCAAATTCGCCGGGTATGCCCATACTGTGGAGGCTGAAATCAGAAAAAAAGTCATGAAGCGCCTGGATCAAGACGGTGGCATACCAAAGGGAAAGCTTCAGGCAGGCGTCAGGGTAAGGTTGGACGGCAGCGGCGCCGTAGTTGATTACAAGATTATCGGTTCTTCGGGAAATCGCAAGATGGACGAAGCGGTCAAGCAGGCACTCTCAGATACAAAACTAAGTGAGCCACCTCCGGACGGCATGCCGCGAACAATGATCATTAAGATCTCATCCCAAGGGTGAGAAGAAGCTCGTGAGACGTGAAACGTGAAACGTAAAAGGACAAAAAACAATAAGACAGTAGTTGACTCTTCACGACCCACGACTCACGATTCACGGCCCTTAAACGATTCACGATTCACGTTCTTTTCCGATTCACGGCTTCATATAGCATGTCTTGTCTGTCTTGTCCTCATCATCTACGCCAACACCTTTAGTGCGCCTTTTCAGTGGGACGAGAAAACATTTATTGCAGAAAATCCCATCGTTAGGGATTTCCATTATTTCGCAAGGCCATCTGAAGCCAAAGGGTTTGAGCTTCACAATGCCCTGATAAACCGGTACATCGGATATCTGACATTCGCGCTTAACTACAAGCTACATGGGTTAGCAGTGACCGGGTATCATATTGTGAATGTTACCATTCATATTGCAAACACACTGCTTGTATATTTGCTGGTCTTATTGACATTCAGGGCCCCATTTTTCAAAACCGTGAAGAGTGAAGAAGTGAATGGTGAATGGATAAAAGAGGAAGAGGTTAAGATTAAGCCTTTTTCACTATTCACTATTCACTATTCACGGTCTTTAATTGCTTTTTTCTCTGCCGCCATATTCGCAGTTCATCCTTTGCAAACTGAGGCAGTAACCTATGTCTTCCAGCGCTTCGCATCGCTGGTGACATTCTTCTATCTCATTTCACTGGTTGCTTATATAAAGGCGAGGCTGCAAATGAGAAGGGATGATTACCCCTCCCCCTTCCCCCTCCCTCAAGGGGAGGGGGAAGGGGGGAGGGTCTCTTTTGTGGTTTTTTACGCCATATCCCTTCTTTCAGCAGTACTTGCCATGAAGACAAAGGAGAATGCGTTTACCTTGCCTTTTGTTATTGCTCTGTATGAATTTTGTTTCTTTTCAGCCGCCCCCCACCCATCCCTCCCCCACAAGGGGGGAGGGTTAGTGAGGGGGGGCACGATTCATGGTCTTTCACGTTTCATCTTCCTTGTTCCCATGCTCCTTACGCTTCTCATCATACCGCTGACACTTATGGGTCTGACGGGCTCACACCGACTCGATCCAGGCTCGTACGGGGCCGCTGTGTTTTCCCGGGGAGATTATTTTCTCACCCAATTCAGGGTCATCGTCACATACCTGAGATTGCTGTTCTTTCCGGTGGCCCAGAATCTTAATTATGACTACCCGCTATTTAAATCATTTTTCGATCCGAATGTAATACTGTCATTTGTGTTTCTCGCGGCATTCTTTGCCTTCGGGCTATACATGATAATAGGCAATAGGCAATGGGCAATAGGCAATGGGATAAAAGCTGAAGGCAAAGAAGACGATTCACGTTTCACGCCCCCCCCACCCATCCCTCCCCCTCAAGGGGGGAGGGTTAGGGAGGGGGTTCACGATTCACGGTGTTTTAGATTGATTGGTTTTGGAATACTGTGGTTTTTTATCACACTTTCTGTTGAATCAAGCATTATACCGCTGCCTATGCTCATCAATGAATACCGCGTTTATCTGCCTTCAGTCGGCTTGATTATTAGTGCAGTTACAGGGGCTTTTTTGGTTTTTTCACGATTCACGATTCACGTTTCACGGCCTTTAGCTTCACGTTTTTTAATTGCGGCCCTCGTCTTTATAATCGGTGGCCTCTCAGTTGCCACGCATTTGCGGAATGAGCTCTGGGCGGACAAAATAACGTTGTGGGAAGATGTTGCAGACAAATCCCCCTATAAGGCAACGGTCCATCTCAACCTCGGTCTTGTCTATCAGGAGCGTAGCATGCTTGATAAGGCCATTGAGCAATACCTGATCGCAGCCAGGCTGCAGCCTGATTTAGCAATGGCGCATTATAATCTCGGGTTCGTCTACCAATCCCTCAATCTGTTTGAGCAAGCCGTTGGACAATACCTGGTTGCAGTCAAGCTGGATCCCCGTTATGCAGCGGCCGGACACAGCAATCTTGGCGCCCTCTATCGATCACACAATATGCCTGACAAGGCCATTGAGCAATATCTGATTGCGGTCACGCTGAAGCCTGATTTTGCAATAGCGCATTTTAATCTTGGATTGGTCTACTATAAAACAGGTCAGATCGAAAAGGCAGAACAGGAAATGGCGAGAGTGTTGGAGCTCCTGCCTGATAATCAACAGGCCAGGGCATTGTTGAGAAAAATATCAGAAAAGCGATAGAAAGCGTACTGCATAGTGAAAAGCGTACAGCGTACCGTGTTTAAGGAATAGCTTCAGAATATCAAAATGTAAAAACCAACAGTGGGTGCTTAAGGCACGGGAATGACGGCTTTTGATACTTTTAACTTTTGGACGCAGAACGCAGATCGCGGTACGCTGTTCGCTGAATCGCTTAATTGTAACATTACTGTAACACTCCTTTAACAAAAATTTTGTTAACATATTTAGCGCAATTTTTTTCTTAAATAATTTAATACAAGAGAGCTAATACTGGAACATATGAAGCTAAGTGACGGCAAGGGTACGGCGTTATGCATACAGCGTGCTATATTCAGCGTGCTGATATTATTTCTTCTGAGCTCTTTCGGCTGTGCGACTGTTCAGGCGCCGCCTTCGGCGTATCAGCCACAAAACGCAGTAGGCGGTACGCAGAACGCTGAACGGTCTTTAACGCTGAGCGCAGAGCGCAGAACGCAGAACGCTGGTAGTGTTGCGGCCCTCGTTTCTTTGCTTGAAAAGAAGAACGTCCTTAGCGCTGACGAAGCTGCGCGTTTCAAAGAGAACGCCGAACGCTCTTTAACGCCGAACGCTGACGTCGCAGCCCTGGCGGCTTTGCTTGAAAAGAAGAACGTGCTCAGCGCCGATGAAGCCGCGCGCTTTAGGGGGAACGCCGAACGCGGAACTCAATACGCAGAACGCGGAACGCAGAACGCAGAACGCGGTACGCCGAACGCATATGACAAAGAACAAATCGAGAAGATCACGGCCAATGTTACTGAGGAACTCCGGAAAAATATTCAGGAACAAGTGAAGAGCGAGGTCAGCCAGGAGTTGCCCGTTGAAATGGCGAAAGTAGAACAGGCCGCTGCTGCACCGGCATGGACGCAGCGAATCCGCTTTGGCGGCGATATCCGGCTGCGATATGAAAATGATCGCATCGACAAGAATAATGACAATGGTTTTGGCAACCCATCTGACCTGACTCAAATTATGAATACTACTCATAATCAGGACCTCTACAAGTACAGGGTCCGGGTCGGAGCGGCGTTGGACGTAAACGACCAGCTGGAGACCGTAGTGCGTCTGTCCACAGGAAACACGACAAACCCTGTGTCAACAAATTCAATACTCGGCACCTATTTCAACAAGGACAACGTCCTCTTTGATTTGGCCTACGTAAGATGGAAACCGTCGGAGTCTTTCAATATATATGGAGGAAGAATTCCGAATCTATTTTTTTCCACTGACCTTGTGTGGTCCAGGGACCTGAACTTCGAGGGTCTGGCCCTGACAGCGAGGAAACCTATTACGGAATCCTGGAGGTCCTTTCTGACGGCAGGTGTCTTTCCCCTGCAACAGGCTGCTGCTGATAATTTTTTTAGTTCTCCGCATGAGAAGTGGCTTTTCGGCGGACAGCTGGGGCTGGAAAATCCTGACCAGAAAGGCATCTCATACAAGCTCGGAGCGTCCTACTATGACTTCTATAATATAACTGGAGTTCTGAATACCAACCCCGATACGCCTGGCGCAACAAACTGGAGTGCCCCACTGTTTCAGCAAAAGGGAAACTCTATATTCCCTATCGATCCTGCCAACAGTCAGAAAGTGGGACTTGCTTCAGAGTTCAGGGAGATCAACATCACCGGGACTCTCGATGTAGGCCTTTGGGACCCCTATCATGTTGTGTTCCTGGGCGACTACGTAAATAACGTCGGGTATAACCGAAATAAAGTTGCCCAACTGAGTGGTAATCTTAACGTAGATAACATGGGGTATCAGATAGGAATATCCGTGGGGCATCCGGTGATTGAGAAGTTCGGCCAGTGGAATGCATATCTAAATTATAAATACCTGGAGGGTGACGCTGTCGTGGATGCCTTTACAGACCCTGATTTCCATCTTGGAGGCGCCAACGCCAAAGGCTGGATTCTGGGGACCGACTTCGGTGTGATGAAGAACTCCTGGTTCAGGCTTAGGTGGATGACGGCAAATCAGATAAGCGGTCCTCCGCTGGCAATCGACGTGCTTCAACTGGATTTCAATGCAAAATTCTAAGAAGACAATCGTAATTCCTCTGGCCGCACTGGTAATCGGTCTTGTAATCGGATTAGGCATAGGCCATATTCAAGTCAGGCAGGAACAGAAGGTTTCGCAGGACAAGATCAAAGAGGCAAACAAGAAAATCGCTTTTGTACAGAAGAGGATGGCTGAAGAAAATAACGATGCGACGGTTTCTATCCAACAGCAGTGTCAAGGTGACCTTGATAAGCTTCAGAACGAGAAGAAAAGCTTGGCGGCACAGTTGGTCAAATTAAAGGACCAGATACAACAGAGGGATATGAAGATCAGGGAATCAGTCGAAGCATCTGCCAGAACTAAAAGGGAGTCTGATGAAGCCGCTGTCAGGGCCAAGAAAGAGCTCCAGGAGATGGAACGGAATAGCCAGGAGCTGGACAACAAGCTGAAAAAGATAACAGGGGAAGAGCAGGTCCTTCAGGCAGAGTTGAAAAAAACGACCCAGTCCCTTGGCCAGTGCGCGTCGGACAATGCCGAACTATCCAGCATTTCGTGGGACCTCCTGAAGAAATACAGGAATAAGGGATTCGGAACAATCCTGGCCGAGAAAGAGCCCCTGACTCAAATCGGGAAAGTCCAACTGGAGCAGTTGACTCAGCAGTATAAGGAAGAGATTCAAAAGCTGAAAATCGGGAAAAATGAAAAGGCGATAGGCAATAGGCAATAGGTTATACAAAGAATGAAAAGTGAGGGGAAAAAATGAAACCGTATGGCGCACAGAGGACGAACAGGCGACAGGAGCCAGTGATGAAAACAGAAAATAGTAAACAGTTGCCTATTGCCCATCGCCCATCGCCTATTGCCTCTTTTTTAATAGTGATCGTTACCGGCATCATGGCGATGGGCTCGTCTGCCTTGGGAGAAGAGAGGAAATCTCAGCCGGCTGATAAGGCGGCAATTGTTAATGGTGTGCCAATTGACAGGGCAGAATTTGACGGAGAACTCCTGATGGTACAGAAGGCCATACTGGGTTACGGAAAGCCCATTACGGCCAACAAGGCCGCTTCTCTTCAGAAAGAGGTGCTCGAAAGCATGGTCAGGCGTGAAATCCTTTACCAGGAAAGCCGTAAATCAGGCATCAATCCGGATGAAAACGCTGTAGATAAGGAAATCAAGGCCCTGAAGCAGCAGTTTTCCAGTGAAGCGGAATATAAAAATGAACTGAGCAGGAGAAACATCCCGGAGGAGATACTGCGGGCCCGAATAGAGAGGAACAGCGCTGTTCAGCAATACATCGAGCGGCAATTTGCGGCAAAGGTCACGGTAACGGACAGCGAAATGGTTTCGTATTACCAGGGCCATATAGACCTCTTTACGCAACCATTGCAGGCGCGGGTCAGCCATATCCTTATCCAGACGGACCCCAAGTGGGAGGAGACCCGGAAGCAGGAGGCCAGCAGGAAGGCTGAGCAAATTATGAAAGACCTGAAGAACGGCAAAGATTTTGCTGCCCTTGCGCGGGAGCAATCTGACAGCCCCACACGAACGAGCGGCGGGGAACTCGGGTATATCAAGGCAGGACAACTCGAAAAGCCATTTGAAAGCGCGGTCTTTGCACTCAAACCAGGAGAGACTACAGGCATTATCAGTGCGGAATATGGGTTCCACATCTTTAAGCTGATAGACAAGAAGCCTGAAACGGTTTTGGCATACGAAACCGTCAAAGAAAAGATACAACAGTTTCTTCGCGAGGAAAAAGCAAAGCAGGAAGCCGACCTCCAGGCCAAAACCCTCCGGGAGAAGGCCAGCGTGGAGATACTGCTGAATTAAAAAATAGTATCAAAGTGTCAAAGACAAAAAACATCAAACAAATCAAGGTGTTGTTGGTCTTTTGGCTTTGCTTTGACACTCTGATACTTTGATGATTTGACTGTTTATCCTAAAGTGCATTACTCGTATTAGTAAGTCTAGTAACTCGTCTATGGCAATCCCGCGTCATAAAATTAACATGGCTGTAACAATGCTGTAATGGATTTTGTCGTATTATAATACTTCACACTTGCAAGACCACTGACAAAGTGGGCCATCTATAACGCTGTGATCTATTCGCTATGCGATTTTGTTTTACCGGTATTCGTAGGCTACATATATGTAACTGAAAGGGCGGGAGCGTGCAAGTAAGCGTCAGAGCTAAGTCCAGTGGCACACTGATTTCTTTAAGTTGTTCATGAAATACTGGCTGGTTGCTTTAGTGTTTATTGCCGTGCTGCTGACGGGCGTTGCCGCATATCATGCGCCCCGCTTTCTGGTATATGCCGACAATCCTGTCAAATCCGATGCCGTCATTCTTTTTTTGGGAGCCGACTTCACTGCCAGAAAAAAAGAGGCTGCTAGGCTTCTATACGAAGACTACAGCAGATTTCTCATCATTCCGTCATATCGACAGGTGATTTCACTAGAGAAAATCCCATTTTTCCCTGCCGCAAGAGGGCAAGGAGGATTCAAGTCATATCCCCGTTTTTATGAAAAGACCCATTTAGAACTTCTCTATGCGAAAAAGATGATGGACACCATGGGATTAAGGTCGGCTATCATGGTCAGCTCTCCCTATCACATGAAGCGGATCAAGATGATAGCCGGAAGGGTCTTCGGTGAACAATCCCGTCTTTTGTCGTTTACCCCCACCCCATACGAGAACGACCCTATACACTTGCGGGAAATGGACCGCACAGATTGGATGTTTGTGATGAATGAATATATCAAGATCTGCTGGTTTCAGCTTTATTCCCTTTTTATAAAGTGAGCGCATTGCGTACTGCGTTGTGCGTTAAAGGACAAAATGAGAACAATAAAATATAGAAGCGTGGCACAGAACAAAGAACGCCATACACAGAGCGCTGTACGCTACTAAAGATATGAATCAGCTGACACAAAAGTTAATGGACGGAAAAATGCAGGTACTGGAAGTCCCCTCCCCCACACTTTCAAAGGGACATTTGCTGGTGCGGAACCATTATTCCCTGATCAGTGCAGGGACAGAAGGGAGCACAGTGCAGGCTGCCAGGAAGAGCCTTATCGGAAAGGCCAAAGAACGCCCTCAGCAGGTAAAACAGGTCATTGATACGCTAAAGGCGCAGGGGCCTGTTCAAACATACCGGGCAGTGATGAAGAAATTGGACGCCTATTCCCCGTTGGGTTACTCCAGTGCAGGAGAGGTCATTGAGGTTGCTTCCGATGTCAGTGGATTTGCTCCGGGTGACCTGGTTGCGTGCGGCGGCCTCAGTGCTGCACATGCCGAAATCGTAAACGTTCCGGCCAATCTGAGTGTCAGGTTGAATCCGGAAGCAGATCTCAAACAGGCGGCATACAATACGCCCGGAGCTATTGCCATGCAGGGGGTAAGACAGGCCGACCTCAGGCTCGGCGAGACCTGCGCCGTTATAGGACTTGGCCTGCTGGGTCAGCTCACATCCCTGCTGCTGAAGGCTTCGGGTATCAGGGTCATCGGCGTTGATATCGATCCGCCCATGGTGGAGATAGCTGGAAAGAATTGTGTTGACCTAGCCCTGTCAAGGGACTCCGGCGGCATTGAAGACGCCATAAGCCAGTTCACAAGAGGGATTGGATGCGACGCCGTAATCATTACTGCTGCAGCAAATACCCTTGACCCCATAAACTTCGCCGGAGCCATCTCCCGCAAGAGGGGGACGATTGTAGTCGTCGGCGCGGTGCCCACGGGATTTGATCGGGACCCTTACTTCTACAGGAAAGAGTTGCAGGTCCGAATGTCCTGCTCTTACGGGCCGGGACGGTATGATCCTCAGTATGAGGAAAAGGGAATCGATTATCCTGCCGCATACGTCCGATGGACCGAAAAACGTAACATGGAGGCCTTCCAGGAATTGATATCTTCGAAAAAGATAGATGTCGGTTATCTGACCACTCACATGTTCAAGCTGGAATCAGCCCCTGATGCTTATGAGTTGATGATGAGCAGGACTCAACCGTTTATCGGCATAGTTATTCAATACGACGCAAGTCGCGTTGCAACACCGGCAAAGATAGCCTTGCAGGCGGCTATGACCCAAAAAGCTCCGGCTTCTGTCGGCATAGGGTTTATCGGGGCCGGATCGTACGCACAGAGCCAGTTGCTTCCCAGTATCAGCAATACTAAAGCAGTGGCCCTTAAAGGAGTAATGACCTCGACGGGCACGAGTTCCAGGTCTGTCGGCGAACGGTTCGGTTTTGAGTTTTGCACCGGAAATTCGGCGTATATCCTCGAAAATACTGAAATCAACACCGTTTTTATCGCTACGCGGCATGATTCGCACGCCGACTATGTAATAAAGGCTATCGAGGCAGGAAAAAATATTTTTGTCGAGAAACCGCTTTGCCTGAAGGAAGAAGAACTGGCTGCCATTAGAGATGCATATTACCGAAGGGCTGAACGTGGCAGGGCCGGTTTACTCATGGTCGGATATAACAGAAGATTCTCGCTGCTCAGCGCGTTCGTTAAAAAGGAATTGACTGGCGGTCCGCTCGCCATGATATATCGGGTAAACGCCGGAGCCATTCCTAAAGAGTCATGGATCCAGGACGACGATTTCGGCGGCGGGAGGATTGTCGGAGAAGTCTGCCATTTCATAGATCTCCTGACGTACTTTGCGGGATCGGTCCCTGTTTCCGTATATGCTTCAGCCATGAGAGCAGAAGAAAATACGAACGATACCCTCACTGTAAATTTGCACTACGAAAACGGATCGATCGGGACTGTCTGCTATTTTGCCAATGGAGATAAGAGTCTGCCAAAGGAACGGATCGAGATTTTCGCCGGAGGACGTGCCGCTGTAATGGAGGATTTTCGTTCTGTAATAGTCCATTCTCAAGGAAGGCGGAAAGATAAAAAACTGTTGGTGCAGGACAAAGGGCAAAAAATAGAAATACAATTATTCCTCAATGCCGTGATAAAAGGCGGGAGCTCACCGATGTCATTTGACGAATTGTGTATGGCATCGCATGTGACCTTCAAGGTGCTGGAATCACTTCGCACAGGAAACGCTGTTAGAGTGTCATAGTGTCAAAGATATGAAACTTCAAAGAATCAAAGTGCCTTTGGCCTTTGCTCTGACACTTTGACACTCTGACACTCTGACGCTATTTTTATGCTTCCAGGAAGAAGTTATAGGGCTTATTTATTACGCTTGCGATATTCGTCATTTCGCGAGATATTGTATCGTCTTAAACAGGAACTGCTGACAATGAGACTTCGAAGGCTTTCTTATGACAAGGGAAGATTGGATGCTGCTATAATGCCGCCCCCAGGGGATTTCAGCATCGATCATCTGGAACTTCCGGATTTTTCGTTCAATACTGATGATGCGATTGTGCAAAGACTGGTTGAGGGCGGATGTTTCACACTAAACGGAGACCGGCACGCAATTGAGCAGTTTGAAAGGGCGTCCACAGGAAAATTTTACGCCGACATTACTATCGACCAGTCGGGCCCGGACATCAGGATGGTCTGGGAACCGGCAAGACTTCAGCATGTTACGGTACTTCTGCTTTATGGTCTGCTGAAGCAACCAGGCGCAGAAACTCGTCAGGGGCGTATAAAGGCGAAGGATGCAGTCTTGCAATGGATCAGAAAGAACCCTTTTCTAACCGGACCGCATTATATGTCGCCTATGGAATGCGGCTTGAGGATACCCGTATTCTTTTATGCCCTGAAAATACTGGATGACCTGACACCTGAACAGCGCCGGGAAATAATTGATGCGATATACCTCCATGCCTGGTTGGTTTCGAAGCGGCTGTCTCTCTTTTCGTCATTGGGCAATCATACGGTTTGTGAGTGTATCGGGCTAATATTTGCCGGGGCCGTCTTCAGCTCGCTACCGATAGGGCCCAGCTGGCTGAATGCTGGATATGCGCTTCTATCTGACGAGTTGGGGCATCAGGTTCTCGATGATGGTGGCCCGGCTGAACAATCGTTGACATATCACCGTTTCGTGCTCGATCTTTACTGGTTGGCCGTAGGGTTCCTGAAAAAAAATAGATTGTATGCGTGTGAAAACTTTATGCCGCACCTTCTAATGGGAGAGGAATTCCTTGATACTTTCCGGGACCACAGCGGCCATCTCCCGGCCATCGGCGACAGCGATGACGGAACGGCAGTAGCTCCAGGAATAAGAGCAAGCATTAAAGTCTCAGAGTATCAAAGTGTCAGAGTTTAAGACTTTTCCGACAGCCGGTTATACGGTCATCAACACGCAAGAGGTTTTTTTTACCTTCGATCACGGGCCATTGGGCATGCCGCCGCTGTACAATCATGGCCATGCAGATGCGCTGTCCATAACACTTTCCGTTAATGGTAAGTTATTGATCGTCGACCCTGGAACGTACAGTTATAACGCAGCCCCGGAATTAAGGCGGTATTTCAAGGGGACGCGGGCCCACAACACCGTTAATATTGATGGTGAGGACCAGGCGGTGCAGGAAACGGAATTTATTTGGCGGAGTCCTTACAGGGCGGCCCTGACTGAGGCCTCCAGAGTACCTGAAGGTCTGTCCCTAAAGGGTACTCACGATGGATATGAAAGGTTGAAGCATCCGGTGAAACACACCAGGGAAGTTTTTTTTAACGGGAAGAATCTTTTTTTATTACGAGATAGTTTCAGCGGATGCGGACCGCATGACTTCGAGCTCAATTACCATCTGCATCCCGAGGCCTCGACGGGGCAACAGGGAGACGGATGGTGGCGCATTGACCGTAACGGTACGAGGGCATATCTCAGTCTTCTTGGGGATGCTAATTTTAAGTATAGTGAAGGGCTGGAGGATCCCGTGTTTGGCTGGTATTCACCTTCGTACGGAGTCAGGCTCAAGAGCGGTGTCCTGTGCTGTTTGAAGACTGGTCGTTCAAACGAAGTCTCGTTCATTACAGCCTTAAGCATGAACTTACCATCGGGTGTGGAAGAACTTGCCGGGAGGTTGTTTCAGGTATGCAAGGCAGGCTGAGAATTCTGGATATATGGGTCGATCCTGTGACCCGTGATGAGGCTCTCAGGCGCGTGGGAGATTTCCTAAAGTATGGAAAGCGTCCTCATGCTGTCTTTGCGTCAAATCCGGAAAAGAATTTTTCCGTACCGAAGGACCCTGAGCTTTACAAAGTTTTCGGTGAGGCAGACCTCCTTATTCCCGATGGGATCGGAATGGTACTGGCTGCCAGGATACTTCACAATGCAATTCTTGAACGGGTCCCGGGTTCGGAATTTATCTTTGACATTTGCAGTCTGGCCGAGAAAGAGTGCTACCGGATATTTATCTACGGGGCCGGTGAGGAGATCAACCGGAGATCGGCGGAAATACTGGCTGCCAGGTATCCCAGGCTTATGATTGCGGGAAGGGCGAACGGGTATGTCAGTCAGACTGAAATGCCCCGGCTTGTCAGGCAGATCAATGAATCCCGGGCAGAAATCCTCTTTGTTGCTTTAGGTTCGCCAAAGCAGGAAAAATGGTTTGCCGAACATAAGGGAGCTCTTGAGCACGTCAGGGTGGTCCAGGGAATAGGCGGTACGCTGGACACCATAGGGGGGACTGTAAAGCGGGCTCCGGCGGTCTGGCGTAAGTATGGGGTCGAGTGGCTTTACAGGCTGCTGTCAGAACCGGGGCGCATCAGGAGACAGAAATGGCTGCCGGTGTTTGCGTTCATGGTTTTCAGGGCAAAAGCAGGCAAAGTATCAAAGACTAAAAAAAGTATCAAAGTGTCAGAGAGTCAAAGTTTCAAAGATGAAAACAGTGTCAACCACTAAAAACAGCATGAAGGCGCTTCTTATTGCGGGTGCACGCCCGAACTTCATGAAAATAGCGCCAATCTACCGGGAATCAATGAAAATCCGTGATGCGGTATGCAAGATTGTCCATACCGGACAGCATTATGATTATGCGATGTCCCAATCCTTTTTCGACGACCTTGCGCTGCCGGCTCCGGATTACTTTCTGAACTCCGGTCCGGGTTCCCATGCGGTGCAGACGGCAAAAATAATGACTGCGTTCGAGGAGGTTTGCATCGTGGAGAAGCCTGACTGGGTAATTGTTGTCGGGGATGTAAATTCCACGCTGGCATGCAGTATTGTCGCAAAAAAACTTATGGTCAGGGTGGCCCATGTGGAAGCCGGACTCAGAAGTTTTGATATGGCCATGCCCGAAGAAATAAATCGCATGGTGACGGACTCCATCACCGACTGCTTCTTTGTAACGGAAGAGAGCGGGACCGCTAATTTGATTCGTGAAGGGAAGCGGCCGGAGCAAATCCATTTCGTCGGGAACGTCATGATCGATAACCTGTTCCATCAACTCGAATTGCTCAAGCGTGAAAATGTGGAGCGTTATTCTATTTACAAAATGAAGAACGAAAAGAGACCCTATATTTTTCTGACTCTTCACCGGCCCTCGAATGTGGACGACCATGCAGTGTTCCTGGGCATCGCGTCTGCCCTGAATGAGGTTGCAAAGAAACGGACAATTTTATTTCCTGTCCATCCCCGGACTAAAAACATGATCGATAATTTCGGCATATCTTTTTCTGAAAATATCATCCTGCTGCCGCCGCTCGGTTTTCGCGAGTCACTTTTTTTATGGAAGGACGCTGAAGCGGTCATGACTGATAGCGGAGGCCTGCAGGAGGAAACGACCGCTCTAGGCGTGCCTTGCGTTACGGTCCGCGAAAACACGGAGCGGCCCGTCACGGTGAGCCTGGGCACTAACATCCTTGCGGGAACAGAAAAAGGTTCCATTCTGGACGCATACAGGTCTATTCCGGAAAAAATGAAAAACTGTTCCGTCCCTCCGATGTGGGACGGTCATGCCTCGGGCAGGATCTGGAAGATACTGAGGGATAGCAAGTGAAGACGATGTCGATGGTACGCTCGCAAGCGGTTTGGTATAGCGCTATTTATGCTATCTTGCTCGCCGTGATGTATTACTCTACGTATGATTGGCTGATAAGAATTGATTGGTCCAGAGATGATTACAACTACTGCTACCTTATTCCGCTTGTTGTCCTCTACCTGATATGGGAGAAGAGGAACAAATGGTCAGTGGAACCGGCAGTCCCGTGCTGGGGAGGGTTGTTAATCATGGCGCCGGGCGTGCTTTTATTCTGGTTCGGCGAACTGGCCGGTGAGTTGTTCTCCATCTATATTTCTTCGTGGCTCGCGGTCGTGGGGATACTATGGGCGCATAATGGATGGAGAAAATTAAAGACCATGACGTTCCCTCTTTTTATGTCTCTGTTTCTTTTTCCGCTGCCGCATTTCATCAACACCAAACTCACCTTCAGTCTAAAGCTGCTGTCTTCGGAAATCGGCATTAAAATTATTCAGCTCTTCGGAATGTCTGCCTACCGTGAAGGCAACGTCATTGATCTGGGGTTCACTAAGCTCCAGGTCGTAGACGCCTGCAGCGGACTGCGCTACCTCATTCCCCTTTTCATAATGGGTGTCCTGATGGCCTGGTTCTACCGTGCCGCGCTTTGGAAGAGAATTGTCATTGCCCTCTCATCAATTCCTCTGTCCATTGCGACCAATAGCCTCCGCATCGCACTGACTGCCGTACTCTATCAATCCATTGGCCCCGTCGCGGCGGAGGGTTTTTTCCACGATTTTGAGGGTTTTGTCATCTTTATTTTTTCATTTGTGGTGCTCCTGTGCGAAATTTGGGTGCTCCGCAAAATTATCCCAGGCCCGGATGAGAGCTTCCTGAAAAGCAACAAGAGTATCAACGTATCAAAGTATCAGAGTGTCAAAACTGAAGAAACTGTGTCAAAGTGTCAAAGTGTCAAAGTGTCATTTCTACAACCACAGTTTATAACGGCGGTTGCTATTCTGGTGGTCACTCTAACGATACATTCCACGGTTGACTTCAGGGAAAAAATTCCCAGCAGCAGGCCTTTTATCCAATTCCCTCTCGCGATTGGAGAATGGCAGGGGAAACGCCAGTTCCTGGACAAACAATTTATCGATGCGCTGCAGTTCAGCGATTATACCTCTGTCGATTACTCAAAACACGACAGCATGCCTGTCAATGTTTATGTTGCTTACTATGAAAGCCAGCGGAAGGGCTCATCGATACATTCTCCGGAAACCTGCCTGCCGGGGAGCGGCTGGCTTTTTAAAGAGGCAGGGACAGTGACTATCCCCCTGTACGTGAAAAGCCCATCTTCCGTGACTGTAATGCGTGCCTTGATGGAAAGAGGCGGTAGCACGCAATTAGTCTATTTCTGGTTCAATCAACGCGGACGTATACTGACGAATCCTTATGAAATGAAGATCTATAACATATGGGACGCGTTAACAAAAAAAAGGACAAACGGCGCGTTGGTCAGGTTTATTACCCCTATGGCTGCGTCTGAAAAGGTCGAAGATGCCGACAAAAGGCTGAAATCGTTTATCAAAGAGATGATCCCGACATTGAATGAGTTTATACCAGCATAATTAAGTGTCAAAGTGTCAAAGATTTAAAGACAGTGTGCAGTGCCGTTGGCCTTTGCTCTGACACTTTGATACTCTGATACTTTGACACTATTTAATGTTTTGGAGGATATATGGCTATTATTGAATTGATCAGAATGAAAGAGGCCCGCATTGGTGTCATCGGACTGGGCTATGTGGGTCTCCCCCTTGTTATCGAGTTCTGCAAGGCCGGCTTCCCGGTTACGGGCTTTGACATCGACGAGTCTAAGGTGGCGTTTCTTAATCAGGGCAGAAGCTACATTAGACACATCGATTCATCCGCGCTGGTGAAGGCCTTTGAAAACGGCTTCAGCGCTACAACTGATTTCAGCCTGCTTCGAGATATGGACTGCATCCTGATCTGTGTTCCGACACCGCTGAACAAAAACCGGGAACCTGACATGACTTACGTCTTCAACTCCGGCGGCTGCATAGCCAGGTCACTGCGCCGTGGACAACTTGTTGTCCTGGAGTCCACCACATATCCGGGGACGACGGACGGAGATCTGCGTGCCATCCTTGAAAAAAGCGGAATGAGGGCGGGCGATGATTTTTATCTTGCGTTCTCTCCGGAGCGTGAAGACCCGAATAACAAGGAATTCGGTGTCCGGAACATTCCCAAGATTGTGGGAGGCTACACTCCTAAATGTCTGGAAGCGGCGAAGGCACTCTATGACTGCATAGTTGAAAGAACCGTACCCGTATCATCCCCCCGGGTTGCCGAGGCGGCCAAACTCCTTGAGAACATCTACCGGTCGGTCAACATAGCACTTGTGAACGAACTGAAGGTCCTGTTCGACCGAATGGATATTAACATTTGGGAGGTCATCGAGGCAGCCAAGACCAAGCCGTTCGGTTTCCAGGCGTTTTATCCCGGACCGGGGCTCGGCGGTCACTGCATCCCCATAGACCCCTTCTACCTGACCTGGAAGGCCCGTGAGTATGAGTGCCACACCAGGTTCATCGAGTTGGCAGGAGAGATAAATTCCGGCATGCCCGACTATGTTGTAGGCAAGGTGATGCTGGCCCTGAACGACGCAGGCAAGCCGGTCAGGGGCTCCCGAATCCTGATCCTCGGTTTGGCATACAAAGCCAATGTCGACGATGACAGGGAGTCTCCATCCTACCGGCTCATGGAAAAGCTGGAGGCGCTGGGAGCTGACGTGTCGTACAATGACCCATACATTCCCGCAGTCCGTCCTTCCCGGGAGTATGCCAGGTATGCAGGACGAAAGTCGGAGCCTGTGACTGCCGATTACGACCTGATTCTGATTGCCACGGCGCATGATGAATACCGCGAGCTTGATCTGGTCTCATTCGGGATTCCGGTTGTCGATACGCGGAATCTGCTTACTGATAAGAACGAACTCTGTTACGGAGCTTAAAAGGGTCAAAGATGAAAGCAGTGTCAAAGTATCAAAGTATTGTTGTTGCGTCATTCCCGCGGGTAGTAAGCGGGTTTTTTATCGGTTCTGTTGCTCCTTTCAGCTGCACGGCTTGCACCAGGTTTTCTTGCTTACAACGACATACCGCTGAAAGTCGATGCCGTGGTCCTTTTTGTTCGTCCCGGCTTCGATATCCCATCAGTCGGCTTACTTTCTTTGAAAAGAGACATTTTCTTGAAGACCTTCTCGGCATTAAGGTAGATTTGATGTTGAAAAAAACGCTCAACCCACACATAGGAAGGCATATCATGAATGAAGTCCAGTATGTATGATCCAAGAATAATAAAAGCGACCGCTCGATGGGAAGATATCGACAGAGCAAAGGGGTTGGCAATACTTTTGGTTGTGATCGGACATTTGGCGAGCGCAGGTGGAATGCCGCCTGGTGCTGAATGGTACGCCATTGTTAAAAGTGTAATTTACAGATTTCATATGGTGTTTTTTATGTTCCTGAGTGGCTTTGTTTTTTTTCTGAGTCAGTATGAAAAGAAAGCTTGGCCTGACTATAAAGGTTATCTTCTGGGCAGATTGGCCCGCTTCCTGCCAGCGTATGCCTTTTTCGGTGCGCTGGAATGGGGTGGTAAGTTGGTGAGCAAGAGCTTCATTTATGTGGATAATCCAAGTAAAGGATTGGCTGATCTTGTACCTGTGTTCCTCACTCCTACAATCAGCGTTGCATCTTCCCTTTGGTATGTATGGGTGTTGATGCTGTTTCATATCCTCACCCCATTGCTTATCCGCACTTGGGACAGGCTTGGATTTTGGCTTGTTGTATCGTTACCGCTATCATTTGTTTCTATGACCTACTGGTTAGGTCTGAATCAAGCAACCGAATATCTTTTTATTTTTCTGCTTGGCGGTTTCCTTGCTCGTAATCACAAGAGCTATTTGCATTATCTCGAGCGGTTTTGGCCGGCGTGTCTTATCATCTTTATGCTATCTTTGGCTGTGGGAGACTACTCGAAAGTTTTTGCCTTTATTATAAGTTTGCTGTCCATTCCGGCATTGCATGGTTTGGTTCGTTGGGGTTGGTTGTCTTCTTGGAGATGGATGGAGTTCATTGGGAGGAGGAGTTATCCGATCTATTTGATGAATACTATTGCTATGGGTATAACCAAAGGGGTAATTATGAAGTTTACCACTTGGGGTGGCGTAAATTTTTTTTGGGTATTACCGCTGCTTGTCAGTGCCGGAACGCTATTTCCAATCATTATTAAGCGTGAAGTCTTCTCGCGCATTTACTGGCTTGATCGTATTACGACATGACGCCGAATAGTATATTAATCTCGAAAGCATTGTCTGCTCCGTTGAGGCGTGGATAGATTGGCGGATACCCGGAATCTTGTCAATGCGAAGGTGGATCCTGTTACGGGGTGTAGCGTAGATTGAAAAAGCGCTCATTCTTCCTTTTGCTGTCGGTGATTCTGCTCCTGCTTGCAATTGCACGGCTTGCGCCAGACTTTCTTACTTACAGCGACATACCGGCGGAATCCGATGCAGTGGTCCTTTTTGTTGGTCCCGGCTTTGAAAATCGCCAGCAGGAAGCCTGCCGCCTCATTGCCGAATACCGACCTAAATTCCTGATCATCCCGGCATACAACATGGTGACAGCCATCAATGGTGCTAAGATTTCGCGGATAAGGCGGATAACTGATGCTGAGTATGTAGCATGTAAGGCAAAGAAAAAGAAGGACTACAGGGAATGGTACGAGGATACCCATGTTGAGGTAATGGAAGCGAAACGGCTGATGGAAGCAAACGGGGCAATTTCGGCGATTTTTGTCAGCTCTCCCTACCATATGAGAAGGATCAAGCTCATTTCCGATCGTCTGTTCGATTCGAATCGCTATAAAATTCTGTTTGTGCCGTCCCGCAGCGAGGCGGCGGCGTTGTGGCCGTGGCATATTAGCTTTACAGGGCTGAGCTGGCAGGTGAACGAGTATGCCAAGATCGCCTGGTATATCATCTACCAGCACTTTGTGAGTGCCACTTGAAGGCTAAACTTCTGCGAATGCTTCCTTCCGCGCTCCTGCCGCTGGCGAGGCGAGTCGAGGCCTCGTCTATTGCCTCGCGTCTGGCACGCGGGACCTTCTGGAGTCTGGTTGGAACAGTACTTGCCCGGGGGCTGTCGGTCCTTGCCTCAATTGTTGTAGCGCGGAAACTGGGGAAAGAGGGTTTTGGCGAACTTGGGATCATACAGAGCACAGTGCTGAACTTGAGCGTCTTCGCCGCTTATGGACTCGGAATGACTGCTACCAAACACATCGCCGAGTTTCGCTCAAACGATCAGGAACGGGCCGGCCGGATTCTGGCACTGTCCGGGACCACCGCTGCTGTAGCTGGTGTGTTGCTGGCCGGCGGGCTGGTTGTCTCTGCACCATGGATGGCGGAACGCATCCTGGCCGCCCCGCACCTGACTGGTCTGCTTCGCGTGGGAGCGCTGTTCCTGTTTCTGAGTGCGCTGAACGGCGCACAGACAGGGGCGCTGGCCGGCTTCGAGGCCTTCAGGACGATTGCGCGGGTGAATTTGCTGACCGGCATTGCCACCTTCTTCTGTATAGTCGGGGGGGTCCTGCTCGGCGGGCTGTCCGGCGCCGTGTGGGGACTGGTAATAAGCACTGCCATCGGGTGGCTGGTGGCGCATCTGGCGGTGCGTAAGGAAGCGGCCAGGTTCGGTGTGCCACTTTCTTTTCACGGGATAGGCAGGGAAATTCCGATACTCAGAAGCTTCAGTCTGCCGGCGATCCTTGCCAGCGCCCTTTACGGCCCGATCAATTGGGTTTGCAGCGCCATGCTGGTAAATCAACCGGGCGGTTATGCCCAAATGGGGCTATTCAATGCCACTAATCAGTGGTTCGCCATGGTAATGTTTCTCCCCGGCTTGCTCGGCCAGGTGGTCTTGCCGATGCTGTCGGAATCGATGGGGGCCGGGAACGATGTTCGTTCACGCCGGATTTTACAGTTGACTGTGCTGACTAACGCTGCTGTTGTGGTCCCTCTGGTTTTGGTTGCATCGCTGGCGAGCCCCTGGTTGATGTCTCTTTATGGTGCCGGTTTTAACACTGCATGGCCTGTATTAGTCATTTCTTTGGTGACCGCCGGCCTTTTGGCGATACAGTCTCCGGTCGGCCAGTCACTGAATGCGGAGGGGCGTCTCTGGACTGTATTCCTCATGAATCTGGGCTGGGCTGTGTTCTTCATCGGCATGAATATGCTGCTAATTAACAGGGGTGCCGCTGGTCTTGCCACCGCGCGTCTTGTCGCGTATATGTTTCAGTGCACGGTTTTCGCAGTGCTCGTCTTAAGATCGTCAATCTACGGAAGAAAGGTTGCCGCTGCGACCGGAAGTTAAGGAGAGAAAAATTAAAAAACTGATCCTTTCCATTATTTTGATTTTTTCTCCCTGTGGAATAGCAGGCGCTGCCGACCTTCACTTTTCATCCGCGGCGGATGCTGTGAGTGCGGCCTGTGGAGGAGCTTACAGTAATCCGGTTTCATTCACTTACAAAACGTTCGATCTTAATAATAGCGGCAATGTAGACGGCATAATAATAGGCGATTACGATTCATCCGGCACCCTGGACTGGTCGGATATAAATAGCGCGTTGCAATTGCTCGGATCAAGAGCTGACGGAGGTGATGAAACTCACACCACTACCGGCACACTCATTGTCCCGGCTGGTCACTGGCGGACACCAAACTCTTTAACATCCAACGCGCAGTACAATCACTTTTTGGACTCGATTCTCATATCCAATCCTCATAACTTTGCTCTTTATGGATGCGGTTCTAACCTGACTTTCTTCGACAGCAAATTCGATAAGCAATCATACTGCACGAAGCATGGTGCAATCGGTGGTGGCGGCGTGTCATTTATGCCTGATAGCTCTAATGACCCCTGGACTCACGTGACCTTGCAAGGATTTCAGGTCACTGGTGTCGGGGGACGTACGGGTGTTTCCAAGAACGAGTGTTTGAGCAATCTCGATATTAATGGCGGCAATTCATGGTCAGCCGGCACCACCTCTCAAAATTATTTTGCCAAAGAAACACTTTCCGGCGATGGACACCCTCATTACTTCCGGTGCAAGAATACAGGGGGATGCACGACTGAGCCTGTAACCGACTATGATACTGACCCGAGAAGTCCTACCCAGACCCCGAAGAATTGGTGCGATTATGGATATATAGATCAAACTGCCGGGGCACACGGTACAACATTTACCGGCGTTTCATACTGCGACACTGATACCTCGCCTTGCAACGATAGTCCCTTTTATGATTTAAGGACATCTTTCAATACATCAGCACGGGTCACTGAGGATTGTATAAGTGGGTTTGCTCCGATTAGCAGTTCCGGTATCTCAGATACACTTGCTATGAGTGATGTGCTTGTGACCCAATGTGATTATCTCGGCGCCAGTTTTTCAAATTGGAATTCGGTTAACATAACGAATTTTACAGCTACCGGCTGCGGCGCTGAAGGACTCGGGTTTAGCAGCGTAACAAAAGCTGCTGCTACTAATATTGATCTTGAAACATCGACACAAAATTCAGATCCAGTTTACTCCGCCTCCGTCGGTAGTTTACAACAGGGGATATTAGGGATTGAGGCAGGAAGTGCTACACAAATTGTTGGTGGCAATATTATAGCTCAGGCGCAAGCGACAAATGGAGTTACGATCAACAACCTGACTATAAAGGATGTTTTTTCCGGGATAGCAATTACCGGGCTTGGTGGTGGTGATGTAAAGAACGTCACGATTAACGGAGTGAATATTGCGGATGTCGGAACACGCTCTGCTCCTGCCGGAGTGCAGACCATGTGGTCTAATTCACACCTTGGCGCTGATGTCAATGCTATCATATTGTCAGATGCAAGTTGCAAATATTATTCAAATTTGCCAGTATCATCATCAACTCAGCCAAATACACAGTGCTATGTACATGATATCACAATCAACGGCGGCACAGTTGGAACTGCCGCTCACGGCATTCTTGGCAATGCCGTTAACATGCAGAACCTTTACTCAAACGCTGCTGTTCCTAAAAACTATCATTTCTATGGATTGTCATTTAATGGTATGCAGGGAGTTCTTGATCGTCAGGGAGTTGTCCTTGGCCCCAATGTAGCTTCATCGACAAACAGCGGATTGGATTTCTCAAACAATACGGTCGTCTCTGCTTCGCCGCTTCAGCAGGCAATCAGAATAGACTCAGCATATAATGGATTATTTTCAGGCAACAATATAAGCGGAACTGTGGCAGATGCCGGTGATGCGACCCTGGTTGAAGTCACAAACACCACCGGGTTGACAATCAGCAACAATATTCTATCGACCGCTCCACCAGATTATGCCAGGTCCCTGATTTACTTTAATGCAGGATCGGGTGGCTGCAATGTCCTGAACAATACTATGACTCTCAATTCTGATGCTCTCACTGGTTTTAATTGCATTTATTTTTTGGAAGGTACGGGCGGTTATAATACAACTGGCAACACGTGTTCGGCCTGGCCCACTGTCACCACGGCTGCAATCTCCGGGGTAACGTCAACTGCAGCCGGCGGGGGCGGCGACGTTACCTCGAATGGAGGGGGTGCCATAACAGCCGAAGGGGTTTGCTGGAGCACCTCGATGAATCCTGCTTCATCTGATTCATGCTCAAACGACGGGACCGGGAGCGGAGTATTTGCGAGTTCCATCACTGGTCTGACACCCGACACGGTGTATCAGGTGAGGGCCTATGCCACCAACGCGGCAGGCACAGCTTACGGCAGTGATTTGCAATTTACAACATCGCTGGCATCACCACCGGCGCCACCCACACCACCGGCGCCACCGACAGTGGTCCAGTATGCACTGACAGTTAATCTGACCGGCACTGGCAGCGGTACAGTAACAGATGACGCAGACAAATTGACCTGGTCTGGAGATACCGGCCTTGCAATTTATAATCAGGGGGCATTGGTCACTCTTTCTACTTCTGCTGACTCCGCTTCTACCTTCACCGGCTGGTCAGGAGCGTGTTATACCGGGAGCGCCACCTGCGATGTCACCATGAACAGCGCAGAAGCAGTCACAGCGCATTATGTTGCCAAGGGCACAACTCCCTTCAGAGATGTTACGAGCGGGTCGACGGATGAAAGTTATATTGAGGCGATCTATAACAACGGCATTACCACCGGCTGCGGGTACGGCGACTACTGTCCTTCCGAAGATGTTACAAGGGACCAGATGGCCGCCCTTATCATAAGGGCATTGTATGGTGAAAACTTCACTTATACGCAGACGCCTTATTTCAGCGACGTTCCGGCAGCGGACAATTTCTTTAAATATATCCAGAAGCTGAGAGATCTGCACATTACAACGCTGAGCAGCGAATATTTACCGGGCGAAGATGTGACAAGGGGGCAAATGGCCGCTTTTCTTGTCCGGGCACTTCAGGTCCTGGCAGGACAGCCCACAGAAGGGTTCGCATACACGAAGACTCCTTATTTCACTGACGTTCCGGCAGGCAGCACATACTTTTCATATGTTCAGAGATTGAAGGACCTTGGCATCACCACAGTAAAAGGCATTTATAATGTGGATGAGATTGTCACAAGGGACCAGATGGCCGCCTTTATAGCAAGGGCGTTTCTGGGGATGAATTAGCATGGACCTTTCTATCATCATAGTGACCTACAATAGCAAGCGGTTCATCCGCTCGTGTTTTGAAGAGTCTGTGCTGGATGCGGGAAGGCGCTTGATATCAAGGTGAGGGCGGAACCATAATGCCAAAATCCACGGTTAGCATACAGCCGACCGCAGGCACCGAGTCTACTGCCCTCGAACCATGCAAGGTTTCGATCGTCATCGCCGCATACAACGCTGCCGGCCATATCAGCCGCTGCCTCGAAACTGTCTTTGGCCAGACCTACAAGGACCTTCAGGTGATTGTGGTGGATGACGCTTCAACGGATGCTACGGCAGACGTTGTCCGCTCGTTTGGCGACAGAGTCGAGTATTTTCGCCTCGACCGGAACAGAGGACCGGCCTATGCTCGGACGTTCGGGTTGCTGCGGTGCAGAGGAGAGTTCACGGCAATTATCGACGCAGATGACTACTGGTTGCCGGAGTTTGTTGAAACAACGGTTGCCTTCCTCGCCTCACACCCGGAGGCGGCGGCCGTTAGTACGGCATATCGCTCCAGGCGCTGGGACGGCAGAGAGCTCCAACTGCCGGTTCTGGATGAGGCAGATGCGGCTAGGTTCCCTTCCAGCGGCGCCATCATAGATGATTTCTTCGGGTTCTGGAGCAGGTGGATGCACATACTGACCGGCACGGTGTTGATGAGGACAGCCGTGGTCAGGCAAACCGGCGGCCAGCGCGAGGAGCTGCGGCTCACCGAGGACCTGGAGTTCTGGGGATATTTGGCGACATTCGGCGCATGGGGGTTTATACCCCAGCACCTTTTTGTTACTGACGAGCGGGCAATATCTGCGCGTGAACGGTTGACCAAGCTCAAGAAGCGTTATAAGCTTTTTAGCGTCATCAGTACCGCCGAGTGGGAAAAACGGATACGTCCTCGGGTAATACCGGAAGACTCCATCTCCTTCGATGCAGTGGTGGAACGGATGGGTGTGGCTATTGCCATTGCCAACGCTTATAGCGGTTCGTTCCGACGGGCATGGGAATTAGCGTACATGTACCGCAAGTCATTAGGGCCGGGACTGGGGACAGTTCTGCAGCTCGGTCTGCGCTGCAGGCCGGCTATCTGGCCGCTTTTCTGCTTGTCAATCCGGCTCAGGGAGTATGTAATTGCCTATTTCCCAGGACTTACCGGATTGGTGAGAAGAAGAACAGCCGCTGCAGCAGAGCCACTGGATAGAATCAGAGTCCTTTTTATCTCCTCCTCATTGCCGAAAGCCAGTGACAGGAACATGAACTATTTCCAGCGAGCGCACTTCCTCAGCCGTTGGACCGACCTGACCCTTCTGGCCCGGGATGGGGCGGATTTTTCATGTGCTGCAAGGGCGGACTCAACGGTGATTTTCTCTCCGTGGCCCGGCAAGGGGGGACATCTCGCCTATGCTTTGCTCGGGTGTCTCAACCCGCTTGGAAGGCGTCGCTTCGACATCGTGATAACGGGGCCTTCCATCCTGGGGCTTTGCGGATTTTTCATGTCGCTTCTCACCGGCTCGAAGTGGGTCGTAGATATTTGGGACATCCCGATCCGAAACGACAAGGAAGGGAGCAAGTTTGCAAGATTTCGTTTCAATATCATCCGAAGGGTCATGAGACTGCTGTATCGCAGGGCCTGCTTCTTCATCGTATCAATTGTCCCTGATCTGGAACTGGGCTACTTCGGTATTCCAGAGGCAAAAATGCTACTATTGCACAATGCCATCTGGCCGGAGGAGTCGCCCCCGGAGGGGCGCCGGGGTGAGGATGACGTTTCATTCAACATTTTTTGCATGCGAAGCGTTTATTATCCGGACATGGGGCTTGATACGCTGGCAAGCGCCTATCTAAAACTGAAGGGGGAGATTCCGCGCCTGACACTGACCATCGTTGGGATAATTCCCCCTTCAGTGAGCCACCAGATCAGTGACATCAAAGGGTTGGCGGGCGTGCAGTTCATTGACTTTGTGGAACATACGGAATTGAAAGAGAAGATCCGGTCCGCGTCGGTCTGTGTAGTCCCGTTCAAGGACGTTCCGGACCTGGCCCAGACTTATCCGATCAAGGTGCTTGAGTACATGGCACTTGGAAAGCCGGTCGTTGCTTCGAATATCACGGGGATCAAGCGACTCATTAAGGATGGAGAGAACGGTCTTCTCTTCCGGGCCGGTGATGCCGCGGACCTGGCTGAAAAGGTCCTCTTACTGTACCGCGATGAGCACCTATTCTTAACCATTGCCCACAGTGCGGCACGATGCGCCGAACGTTTCGACTGCCGGGCGAAGAACTTTGAGATAATTGCGGCGCTGCGGCGGTTGGTGACTTCGCCCCGGAAAGTTCATGCAAGCGCCGGGGACGAGGCGGCATGATCCCTTTTGCCGGATCAAATGGCCGACGATGCTTCGGCTTGGTGTTGATAGTACTATTGCTTGCCTGCCTCGGCAGCTTGGGATGGGGTGGAGTGGACGACAATGCGACTGGGCCTGAAGGCGCCCAGGTCATTTCGTTCGGCCATGAACTGACGAAAACCTCCGGCAGCGCCTTGCTTAAACGAAAGGGTGGAGGAACAATCGCCGACAGCTTATCTGGCAGCGCCCTCCGGCTTAAGTCCGGCGAGTTCCTGACGCTCGATGCCGGTCGACTTATAGACCCAGCCTCAGGGAGCATGTCGTTCTGGGTCCGCCCCCACTGGGATGACAAAGACGCCTCATCACACACCTTTCTGTCCTTTCCCTGGCAGGACGGCAAGAATGGATATTTTACAATTTCCCGAGGCTGGTGGGAGCCGAAGGGCTCTGGACTTACCTATCTGATCGGCAACAACCAGGATTACTCCAACCTGGCCCGAAATATCCGGTATAAAAAAGGAGAGTGGACCCACTTAGCCGTTGTCTGGAAAGGAGGGAGACCCGGATTCGTCAGGCTCTATGTGAACGGTGTCCTTGCGGCCCAGGATATGAGGTATACAGGCGGATATCGACCGGGAAAGGAGCTATACCTGGGTTCTGATCAGGGAACCCCACTGGCAAACAGGCGATGGGCCGATGCCGACTTCGACGAGCTGACATTCTTCCAGCATACACTTGATGACAACGAAATTCGCGCTCTTTACAACCGGCAGAATCCGTATAGACGGGACCCGTTGGTGGATGCCAATGGCACGCAGTTGGAGATGAGGGCCATTTTTGACGAAGGACTCGGCTGGCAGAGCGAGAGCGGAGCCAGGGAGACAATCAGAAGGATCAGGGAGGCTGGATTCAATGTCTACATCCCATGCGTCTGGCACGGAAACGGTACCCGCTTCCCCTCTACTCTTTCACAGTGGGAACCTAATCAACGGTTTTATGGTCGTGATCCATTGATGCGACTGATAGCCATTGCCCATGAGAACGGGATCCAGGTTTATCCATGGTTTACCGTTGCCCTCCGTGATAAGGAATTCGCCAGGTTGCATCCGGAGTTCTTTGATTCGGAATCCCCCAGGGATGCTTTTGATCTGCACCGCCCGGTATTCCGTAATTTCATGGTGGGCCTTATAGCCGATGTGGCGCAGCGTTACCCCATTGACGGCATCACCCTCGACTACATCAGGACCATGGGGATCTGTCGCTGCGGACTCTGCGCCACGGAGTATCGTCGGCGTTTCAACCGGGACCTGCCAGCCGATGCGGCCCATCCTAATGTGGACGGCACACTCGAACCGCACCTTCAGCAGTGGCAGGACGAAGCGGTAGAGTCGATCGTCAGGGATATTTACAGCAGGGTCAGAGAATTTTGTCCGGGGTGTGTCGTTAGCGTTTCCGGCCAGCCCCAGACTTATCCAAACCAGGAAGGCCGACAAGAGTACAGATGGGCAAATGCAGGGATAGTTGATGTAGTTTTCGACATGGAGTATGCCGATCCTCCGGACGTGGAACGTCACCAGTTCGTGTCGAAGCAGTTTAATGACCCCAACAAACTGGTGATGCTGATTTCTGATCTCGACTGGAAGAGCGGAAAGCCTGTGCCTAAAGATGCGCGGCGACTTAAGCAGTCAGTGGAGTACATCCGGGGTCGCTGGGGCACGGGGTTAGGATTGTATCTTTATTCACTATTGAGCGATGATCAGGTGAAAATGCTTGCCGGCGGCCCATTCAGCAGAAAGAGCAGACCTTTACCCGCGGATCCGGGCCGGGGACAATAGTCGTGAACAGAGTCGTTATTCTGCAGAAATACTTGGCTCCGTATCGCGTGCCGATCTTCAATGCCCTGGCGAGCAGTCCGGAGGTGGAGCTTACTCTTCTTTACTACGGCAAACCCGAGGCGCGTCGCAAGTGGAGCGCTTTTCCCGACCGCGATTTTAGCGAGGTGCAGACCCGTTGCCTAAGCCTCAAAGCTGGCTATGAAAAGAACCTTGAACTGCCATTCTCCATCTTCCGGGACCTGGCCCGGCTCCGGCCTGAAGTGATTATCTGTGCTCCTGACAACGGAGGGATTGCCGCATATTTTTATGCAAAGAGAAGCGGCGCGAGGTTGTGTATATGGAGTGAAGCGATACCGATGACGGAGCAGAAGACCTCTTATCTAAAGCGCAATCTTCGCAGGACCCTATACCAGAGCGCTGAGAACTTCTTAGTTCCGGGAAGCCTGGCCGAGACGTATTTACGGCATTTCCGGCCCGAAGCGGATATTTACCGGGCACCCAATGCGATTGCTGAAGAGCGGTTTTGTATTGGCATGGATGAACTTTCGCAAAAGTTCAGTGCCGGGCGGCTCGTCATCACCTTCAGCGGTTCGTTGATTGAGCGGAAGGGGATTCGACTGCTCCTTGAGGCGTTCCGACAGCTATTGAAAGAGCGGCCTGCGCTAAGAGAACAATGTTTGCTTCGGGTCATGGGGACAGGTCCTCTTGATCTAAGTGATTATCAGGATAGCAACGTAGAGTTCAACGGGTTCTGCGAGACGGAGCTCTACTTCAATAATTTCAAAGAGAGCCACATCTTCGTTTTGCCGTCACTCCATGACAATAATCCTCTGACTGTGGTGGAGGGGCTTTTTTCAGGCAATGTGATGTTGTTGTCCGAAGGCGTGGGCAACCATCCGGAAGCTGCCCGCGGCAATGGTCTGGTGGTGCCTGCCAATTCGGCAACCGAACTGAAACGTGGGCTGAATGCAATTCTGACGCTGCCGAGGATGGAGTTGCAACGGCTTGCAGCCATTTCGCTCGAGATAGCGCCGGAGTTTTCGGTGGCGCGTAGTGTTGACGGTTTTCTTGCGGCTATCTGCGGTGCGAGGACAGACAAGACTGCGCTTCGTCACGGCCGGTATCTTAACGCTGTTGGCGATAAGAAGTCGAAGAAAAAACCGATCATTCTCTGCATGATCCATCTCCCGCCGCCGGTGAATGGCGTGACTGTGATGGGAGAGCAGGTTGTGAACTCTCAGTTGTTGAGGGAAGGTTTCCATCTCGAGGTACTGCCGCTGCATAGCGCTTCGTCTATTGCCGACGTCGGCAAGTTTCGCCCTGCCAAATTCCTGCGTATCGTTTACCAGGCCTGGGAACTTTGCCGATACTGTCTGATGCGTCGCCCTACACTGGTCTATTTTACATTGACGCCCAATGGAAAAGCGTTTTACCGGGACCTGCTTTATGTGGCCATCATGAGGCTTTTTCGTATCAACCGCCTCTACCATTTGCACGGCAAGGGAATATCGAAGGCAGTTACGGGTCCACTGGCCGCGGCGCTCTATAACTGGGCCTTTCGCAGCGCTCAGGTAATTCTCCTCTCGCCGACGCTCTATGAGGACGCTGCTCAAGTTGTGAAACGCTCTCAATGCCATTTCCTTGCCAACGGGATTTCAGACCCATGGGCAGAGAGTTACAAGCCGGCGGTCGGCCGGAGCGGCCCGCCGCGGATACTGTTTTTCTCGAATCTGGTAGTCAGCAAGGGGCTTTTTGTCCTGCTGGAGGCGCTGGCGCTGCTGAAGGAGCGGGGGGTCCTATTTCATGCCACCTTTGCCGGGGTCTGGGAATCACCAGCGGTGGAGAAGGAGTTCGGGCGCATCGTCCAGGAGAAGGGACTGCAGAAACTGATTGAGGTCTGCGGGCCGAAGTATGGCGATGATAAGCGGCGAACTTTTGCCGGCGCGGATATCATGGTCTTCCCGAGTTACAATGACGCTTATCCTCTCGTGGTGCTGGAGGCCATGAGCCACGGCCTGCCGGTCGTATCCACCCTTGAAGGGGCAATTCCGGACATGGTGCTGGAAGGAGAAACCGGATTTCTTGTCCCTTGCCGGGACCCGCTAATCCTGGCCGAACGACTTAGTCTCCTCGTTATCGACCTGGTGTTGCGGGAGAGACTGGGACAGGCGGGGCGTAAACGCTATGTCGAATATTTCACATCAGAGGTATTTGAGAGAAATCTTGCAGTTATCTTCACGAAATGTTTATCAGTATAGCAATATTGCCAGCGAATTACGGACGATAAAAGAGGGTGTAAATAACAAATTATGATTGCATTACCCTATGTTCTGATCGCTCTGTTTATTGCTTTTTTTTGTTTCGATACAAAAAAAGCAATCATGGTAGCGGTGATGATCAGGCCGATTATCGAATGCTTTTACAAAGTGACGTATGGCTTCGCCGGGGTCAGGCCACCGGAATTTTTTGGTTTCCTGCTTCCAACCCTGATCTGCATGAAAATACTCATGTCCCGGGACAAGAGCTTCACCCGCGCGCCGCTTTCCTATCTCTGGATATTCTATATTTACTTCCAGCTCTTTGGTACGGCGCTGATCCTGACCGTCGGGAATGACGCGCTGCTTGGCGCTGATTACTTTTACCGCGCCCTGAACGGTTTTGTGGGCTTCTACCTGTTTCAGGAATTTTTCAAGACTAAAGAGGACTTCCGCTCCCTGCTGTTGGCCCACCTGGTGGCCGGCCTGGCGCCGTTGGGGATGTCGGCCTACCAGAACATCCTGGGAGGGGCGATCCGCTCCGAGGCGACCATCGGCACCCTGGTCAGGAATATCGGCTTTTATCATGATGCCTATACGCTTCGTCTCTACTGTTTTCAGACCCTGGCAGCGGCTCTGCTCTATTGGTGCTATTTCCTGTCCGGGACACGGCGCATAATCTCCCGGGCCATACTGTTGGTCATGAGCGCGGTTGCGCTGCTGGGTATCTTCAAGCTCTACTCAAAGGCAGGATATATGGTCATAGCCGAGTGGTTGGTGGTCTGGTACGTCGGACGACGGCAATTTCTTCAGTTAGGTGTTTTGGTCCTGGCGATTTTGGTGCTTTGTGTTACGATGCGAGGGCAGCTTAAGATTCTTGACACCCTGGACACAGTTTACTCAAAGGAGGTCGGCGCCATGCAAGGGAAGGAGAAGTCGGACCGGCTTTTTCAGGGGCGGGTAGGTGGTTGGAAAGCAGCACTGAAGGAGTTTGAACAAAGTTCCATCGCCTTGCAACTGGTTGGTGACGGCTCCTCCCATACAGGCGCCCACAACGATTTTCTCCGTGCGCTCCTCGGTACCGGCATTTTTGGGTTACTGCTCTACTGCGCCCTGCTGGTGAGCATAGGAGTGCGGACAGTGGTTAACTGCGTGCGGCAGCAAACACCGCTGAACATCATGGCGGTCATGCTTATAGGCATGTGGCTGGTCGATGCCATGGGACTCGTGCCGGGAGCCTATCCCGGCTATCAGATTTTTGTCTGGGGGTTCATCGGTCTGGCGCTAAGAGGGGTCGAGGGTCTCGAAACGACTGCTAAAGCTGGATCTTCACAGCGCACAGCTGCATTTGAACAACCATTGGAGACAAATAGCCCCTGTCAAATCTGATATCACAGCGGTATGATGTTACTGCAAAAGAACACGACAGGAAAGTTCACACGTATATTATGCGTTGGAATGTGAGAAACCGTCGATGGTTGTGGTATAGCAAGGAGTAATTTGTCGCTATGAACTTCTTAAAAGAAATATACGCAAATGTTCCCGATGATATAAAAAAGATATATTCGATTGTTCCGTTTTCATTACGGGCAGGACGCGGCTACAGCTTTACTTTATCAAGTATTGCAAGGAACCAGTTTGTGTCCAAGTCAGAGTTAGAACTGATTCAGTTCAATAAATTGAAGGAACTGTTAATAGCCTCATCTAATAATGTTGAATATTACAGCGAATTATTTGAAGCAGCCAGATTCAACCCATTTAAGTTCTCTGAGTTAAAAGAAATAGAAGCTCTGCCGCTTCTTGATAGAATGACAGTGTTTAATAATTACGAGCGGATGAAGAACAGGAGCACAAGCTATCTTAACAGCTACGAAGGGTATACCGGAGGAACAACTGGTAATCCATTAAAAATACTTTTTGATATCAAATCACACTTTATAGAATGGGCATACATTCACGCAATGTGGAAAAGGGTCGGGTTTAGCGCCAGGAATCGCCGGGTATCATTGCTTGGGGTGCCTTTTAGAAAGGATGCAGCAACGCTTTGGAAGCACAATTACCCGCATAATGAGCTTCAACTCTCACCTAGACATATGACTGATGAAACCATGAATAAATATATAGAGCTTATCACGGATTTCAAAGCTGATTATATCTACGGATTACCTTCGGCTATCACTGTGCTGGCTCAGCATATACAAAAACTCCAATTGAATATGCTGGGAATCAAGGGCATTTTATGCGGTTCAGAAAATATGAGTCAGCGACAAAGAGAACTTATATCAGATACGTTTGCTGCCCGGGTCTATACCTGGTATGGACAAACCGAAAAAGTGGTGCTTGGAGGTGAATGCGAGTTCTCGGAGGATTATCATTTGTTTCCGGAATACGGCTATACCGAACTGATCGATGAACGTGGCGAAGTAATATATGAAGCTGGCAGAGCGGGAGAGATTGTCGGCACAGGCTTTATCAATCAGGCAATGCCGCTGATTCGTTACAGAACCGGTGACTTTGCCGAATATGTTGATGGGGCCTGCCGCTGCAGAAGAAACTATCCGAGGTTAAAAAGAGTTGTTGGACGCAGGGATCCAGGCAAATTGCACGGGAAAGACGGCACATCATATTTGTTCAGTTCGATAGAGACACAAAAGGGTGTGTTCGACAAGATATTTAAATGTCAATTCATTCAGGAAAAACCTGGTTTTGTTGTTCTGAATCTGATGAGCAGTAAGACCCTTAGCGAGAGTGATTTGAGCGGGATGGCTCTGGACCTGGCCTCGCAGGTTGATCAATCGATACAATTCGAAATCAGGGTTGTCAATGACCTTATTCGGACCGAAAACGGCAAGACTCCCAGCCTGATCCAGAAACTTGATGAACGGAGAATTTAGGAGGTTGAAAATGAAGCTCTCTTCAAGTAATTTTAACCGGCGGGCTATAGAGAGTTATGGCAAAGTCCACTGTGATATGGATAATGAGGCGCCTAACAGGAGTTTTGATATGCATGTAGCGTCTATTACAAATTATCTTGACTGGGACGTGATCGTCAAGTGGATGCTCAGCAGGGTACCGTATGAACGGCGATCTTCGTTAAGGGTCCTTGACGTTGGGGCCGGGAAAGGCCGAATGACCAAAAGGTTTCTTGAAATTGCCTCTCACTGCGTAGCCATTGAACCGTTTGAGCCTTTTTATAATGAGTTGAAGCGCAATGCTCAAGGTTATAATCTTGAGACTCATTGCTGCACGCTGGATGAATACGCCAGGAAGGCGAGTGCCCCGTTCGACCTGATATATGTAAGTGGAGTTACTCCCTATCTAAATGAACAGGAGCTAAAAGAATTCATGTCAACGATCAATTCATTACTCGCCGCATCCGGATTGGTGCTTATCAGGGAACTGGGCGCTGAACGGAATACCGTTGAGACGGACAGCGAAATCAACAGAACCCCAAGGGCAATGGCTGCCATATTCCAAAATGCTTCCCTGCGTATCCTGAAGATCAGGAGGGCATATCCGGTTTTCCTGATCAACAAGTTGTATGATAAGTGGCCTAACGTTTTGACAAAGTTTCTCTGGGAAAACCTAAGCCGCCAGAGTATATGGCCATTTTGGAAGTTTCTTGCATCATTAAATCTCCCTCGAGGGGGACGACGTTGTTTCTGGTTCTATCTTCTCGATCGATCAACATGAAACCGGTTGATCCCACTATTACTTCTTAGCCGAAGTGAAGAAATGGTTGACGGCATTATGCGTGGTTCGACAAATTAAAAAAAGTGTCAAAGTGTCAGAGTATCAAAGTGTCCGAGCAAAGGCCAACGACATTTTGACTTTGACACTCTGATACTTTGACACTTTGATACTCTGAATATGATTTATTTTTCAACACTACTCATCTCCATTTTTATCACAGTCAGTCTGATCCCTATCATGACAAGACTTGCGGCCAGGTTTCAGATGGTCGATTTGCCTAATCCGCGCAAGGTCCACACTATTCCTGTGCCCAGGATCGGAGGTTTGGCAATGGCCCTGGGCGCTTGTATCCCGGTTATCCTCTGGGCGGCATCAGATGATTTTTTGAGGGCCTATCTTATAGGAGCCGGAGTGTTGGTGATTTTCGGGCTGGTTGACGACATGAAAGGGCTCGGGCCTAAGGCGAAATTCACTGGACAAATTGTGGCGGCCCTGGTTGTCGTATTCTACGGAGGCGTCAGGGTTGGTTCCATCTGGACATTGTTGCCCGACGGGTTGCAGTTGCCGGACTGGTTTACTATTGCTCTTTCTGTTGTAGCGGTTGTCGGTGTTACGAATGCTATAAACCTTGCCGATGGTCTTGACGGACTTGCCGGCGGCATTTCCCTCCTGAGTTTTTGCGTTATAGGTTATCTTGCCTACCTGGTGGGAAGCAACTCAGTAGTCCTCCTGTCACTGTCTCTGGCCGGGGCGATATTCGGATTTCTTCGATTTAATACCCACCCTGCCAGTCTCTTTATGGGTGACACCGGAAGTCAGCTTCTGGGGTTTTCAGCCATTGTCCTTGCGCTGAAAATTACCCAAGGTGACACCCCGTTGAGTCCGGTGTTGCCGCTTATCATCCTGGGCTTTCCTGTTCTGGATACTCTGACTGTTATGGCGGAACGTATCAGAGAGGGGCGACCTATTTTCTCTGCCGATAAGAACCACTTTCACCATCGCCTCATACGTCTCGGATTATCGCATGCCGAGGCGGTCTTCGCGATATATGTGATCCAGGCGATGATGATAGTTTCGGTCATAGTTTTCAAGTATCAATCTGATTGGTTTCTCGTTGGAGGCTATATGGCGTTTTCGGCATTGATAATCGGTGCTTTTGCCGCTGCCGACCATAATGCAGTACAATACAAGCGGTCGCGTGTTATTGAAAACGCTATTAAAGGTAAATTCAGGACAATCAGGGACAATAACTGGACCATAAGAATATCATTCGGCGTGTCTAAACTGATCATCCCCTTACTGTTAATATTTTCCTGCTTTCTTCCATTGAAGGTCCCCACCTATGCTGCCTTCATGTCCTCCTGCTCCCTTCTGCTTATCGCCGGCGCATTCATTTTTTTCAAAAAAAGATATCTGGGAGGATGCTTGCGGGTGGTCCTTTATCTGACTATTCCGATTGTTCTTTATCTTGCAGAGGATGGAAGGGCCGTCTGGATGAACGACGACTTATTGTTGCTGTACCGTTTATGTTTCGGCATCGCTGCATTGTTTGTAATCCTGACGGTGAGGTTTACCAGAAGAAAAAAGGGATTCAGAGTGTCCACTATGGATTTTCTGATTATTTTTATTGCGCTTGTTGTGCCAAACCTTACAGGCCAATTGCTTCAGAGTAAAAACATGGGGCTGCTGGCAGTGGAAATTATTGTCTTTTTCTTCGGCTATGAAGTTGTGCTCAACGAAGTTCGCGAAAAGTTTAATGGCCTGGCCATATCGACCCTTGCAGTTGCAGTGCTGCTCGGAGTGCGGGGATTTGTGGGAATATGAAAAAAAGTGTCAAAGCGTCAGAGTGTCAAAGTGTCAAAGCAAAGTCCAACAGCACTAAATAAGTGCCTAGCACAATTTCGTCATACCCGCGAAGGCGGGTATCCATGGGTCTTTGAAAAGAACGGATTCCCGCTTACGGCCTGCTGGAATGACGGCTTTGATATTATCTTTGCTATAACACATTGATCCTTTGATACTGATTTTTAATCCTTTGCTTTGATACTTTGACCCTTTGACACTGTTTTAATCTTTGACACTGTGACACTATTTTAAGGGGGGAAGTTTTATGTTCATGAAGAATAAGATGTTGATGGGGATTGTGATGCTATTGTGCGTTGCGATTCTGGCGGGCTGCAGCGGGCCTGACCAAAAAAAAGCGAAGTTCTATAACAAAGGCAAGCTGTTGTATGAAAAGGGAGATTATGTGCGGGCAAAGCTGGAGTTCAAGAACGCCATCCAGATCGATCTGAAATATGCCGATGCCTATTATATGCTCGGGATGACTGCATTGAAATCAGGGGACCCCAGAGGGGCTTACGGGAGCTTTTCCAAAGCCGTCGAACTCTCACCGCAGCATCCTGGCGCCAATGTGCAGCTGGGCTGGTTTTTGCTGGGCGGGGGCAAGGCCGATGACGCAATGGGCAAGGCGGAACTCGTCTTAAAGAGTGACGCTAAAAACGAGGATGCGCTCCTTCTGAAAGGTGCTGTCCTGGTGAAGAGGAAAGATGCCGACGGTGCCCGTCGGTTCCTGGAATCGGTTGTTGGAAAGGAGGTCCGCAAACCAGACGGCTACCTGTTCCTGGCATCTGTATACGCGCAGAAGGGAGATATGCAGAACGCCGGGAAGACCTTGGAGGAGGGGATTAAGGTCAATGAGAAATCGGTCCCTCTCTATCTGACCCTTGCTGAGCTTTACCTGAAAAAGAAACAGACGGATGAGGCGGTAGTTATTATGCAAAAAGTCATAGGGATGGCGCCCGAGGTAGTTCAGTATCGTCTGGCACTGGCCGGGATTTACTGGAGTTCAGGCAAAGAGCAACAGGCAATCGAGGTCCTTAAATCATTCGTAGCTGCGGCGCCTAAGAAGGAGGAACGATGGATCCAGACGGCGGATTTTTATATTTCAAAAAACAAGCCGACCGAAACCGAACAGGAGTTGAAGGAAGGGATACACCAGAACGGGAAGAGCTTCCAGCTTCGCTTTGCCCTGAGTGCTTTTTATTTTAGTACAAACCGTCCGGACCAGGGTGTTTCCGTACTAAACGAATGTCTGGGATTAGAGAGGGATTCGGCAAATCCGAATATACTTCATACAAAGAATTCTCTGGCGCAATTCTATCTTTCGCGGCAGGAAATCGACAAAGCGAAGAAATATGCCGATGACGTAATTAAGGAAAACCCAAAGGATGTAGATGCCAATTATATCGAGGGTACGATCCATCTCAGAAAACGAGAAGCCTTGCAGGCTGTTTCATCATTCCGGACGGTTGTCAGCGAAAGGCCGCAATTCATTCAGGGGTATATCAGTCTTGCTGATGCCCATGCCATGAATAAGGAGCCAACCCTTGCCTTCGATACTCTCCAGAATGCACTGAAAGTTGCTCCGGGCTCAAGGGACGTAACCAGAGCACTGGGTCGCCTATACGCATTTCAGAAAGATTTCAGGAATGCCGAAGCTCAGTATCGCGGGCTTCTTGAGGCAAATCCAAAAGACCTGGAAGTCCGGGCCGACCTGGGAGATCTTATGATGAGGGCCGGCGACTTCCAGCGGGCTGAAGACGAGTATTCGGATATCAAGAGGCTCGCGCCGAATCATCCCCTGGGATATATCAAGTTGAGCGGCTGTTACATGGAGCAAAAAAAATGGGACCTGGCTGCCGCTGAACTCGAAAAAATCGTTCGTCTGCATCCTGATTTATGGAGTCCGATGAACGACCTGGCGTACCTCCTCGGAGATTACGGCAGGGGAAAGAAGGACCTTGACAGGGCCCTTCTCCTGGTACAGAAAGCGAATTCTCTGAGCCCTGATAATCCGCTCGTATTCGATACCTACGGCTGGATAGATTATCGAAGAGGTGAGGTGAATCAGGCCATTGACTGGCTTGAGAAGGCACATGCCAGGAATACCGCAAATCCTGTCTTCAATTTCCACCTGGGAATGGCCTATAATCGTGCCGGCAATTCCGGAAAAGCAAAGGAATATCTCCGGAGTGCGCTGGCTTCCAAAGTCAGTTTTCCGGGGAAGGACGAGGCAGAGAAAGTCATAGCCCAAATCCATTAAACAACGTACCGCGTTTGGCGTTCAGCGTACTGCGTTCCAAAAATAAAAGAAAAAACGCTGAACGCAGTACGCTTTCTAAAGGAGGAAAAATGTTACACAAGATAGTTGTTCTGATGATGGCCTGGGTGCTTGGGGTCTTATCTCCGTCCCTGTTGTGGGCCGTAGAAACTGTGCCTGCTCCAGACGCAGAACGCGGTACGCAGAACGCAGAACGCGATTCAGGGGGGTATCTTATCGGGCCGGGAGATGTCCTGGATATTTCCGCGTGGAAGGACGAGGCTTTGACCCGGTCATGCGTCGTCCGGCCGGACGGTGTTATCTCGTTCCCTCTGATCGGGGAGGTACAGGCTGCCGGAAAAACGACCTCTCAACTCAAAGCTGAGATTGAAGAAAAGCTCAACCGCTATGTCCCCGATGCCGTCTTATCTGTGGAGGTCAAGCAGGTCAACAGTTTGATAATTTATGTTATCGGCAAAGTCAACTCACCTGGCCGGTTTGTATTGAATGCCAACATAGATGTCCTACAGGCCCTGGCCACAGCAGGAGGGCTCAATATTTTCGCCAAGGGTGGCTGGATCAAGATATTCAGGCAGGAAAACAATAAGACCGCCATATATCCATTCAATTATGATGAGGTAGTCAAGGGCAAACGATTGGAACAGAACATCTCTCTCAGCAGAGGCGATGTCGTCGTTGTTCCCTGATGCGATACAGCACCATGCTCTTCTGTATGCTCTTGCTGGTTTTTTTTCCGGCATTTGCATGGGGAGACGATTTCAGCATTGTTCCATCCATCTCCGTCCAGGAGGCATATAACACTAACATTTTTTTGACGGCAACCGGTATCATGAAAGATTTTATTACCACTCTTTCGCCGGGTGTCGAAATGGTGGAGCGGACCGGACGGTTCGATGCTGACCTGACTCTTCACCTGGACGAGCTTGAATATGCCTCCTACCAGGGACTCAGCGCGACAAATCAGATGTACAACGGTTCTTTAGGATATCGTGTCTCTCCTCTGTTCGGTGTTTCTGCTGCTGCTGGTTACATGAAGAATTCAAACCCGACCCTCACACTCAATAGCGTAGGACCAATCGGCATTGTTACGACAGCCGTACCCTGGAACCATATTACTTATTCCCTGTCTTCCGATTATCAGTTTACCGAAAAAACAGCAGGGACGTTGTCCTATAGCAATGGCAGGGACTACTATGACAATCCACAGTATCTCAGCGATACAACACGTAATGTTATGGCAGGACTTGTATATGATTTGGGGAAGTACTGCCCATCTCTGAAAGGCAGACTGAACCTGGGTTACAACTATTATAAGTATCCCGATTCGCAGATTGACAGTATCACGAGCACTGTGGGCTTTTCGAAAGATCTCGACGAAATCTGGAGCATCCAGGTCGATGGAGGCATCAGCAATACATGGTCAAAAGTATTAATTCCGGTGCAAATCGTCGGCTTTCCGGTGACATTAACGATACCCGTTAACAATGAAGGCCTGGGATGGGTGGGAGATGCTTCACTCATTTACAACGGAGAATTGGGAAGTGGCTCCCTCACTTATAACAGGAGCATTACTCCGGCGTATGGTCTTAATGGGGCGGCGGAGCAAAATGCCGCGGCGATATCTGCCAGGTATCGGTTCAGCTATGAGTTGTCGGCCCTCTTTTCAGCCGGCTATTACACATTAAAGTCTCTACCTTCAGAGTTTTCCGCACAGACCATAGACCAGCAGACTTTTCGGTTCAACCCGGGGGTCCGCTACGAATTCTCAAAAGATATGGCCCTCGAATCATCCTATGAATATGACGTGGTCCACAATCCGCCATCGAACGCGAAGGAGGACAGACAAATCTTCTCTGTCCGGTTTTACATGCAGTACCCATTTTTTAAAAAATAGAAGCGTAAAGAAAACGTTCTGTGTACAGCGTTAAAAGACAAAAATAAACATACAGCGTTCGGCGTTAAAATAAACTGGTTTGCATACTGCGTTCTGCGTTAGAATATAAGCGTACTGCGTTTAAAGACAAAATGCTACCAAATTAACGCAGTACGCAGAACGCTTTTTTTGACTTATTACGCAGCACGCCTAAAAAAGGAGAGTATTAATGGAGCAGAACAAAGTTGTTAAATTGGAAGATGTCATCAAAATAATCAAGCGGCGCCGTTGGGTCATAATAATACCGGCGCTCGCTGTTTTTTCTCTCTCCCTGCTGGTCCTCCTGTTTTTGACTCCTGTGTATCGTTCCACGTCTACCATCCTTATCGAAGAACAGGAAATACCACGGGAATATGTCATGTCAACAGTTACGAGCTTTGCGGAACAGCGGCTGCAGACCATCAACCAGCGGATCATGAGTGCGTCCAAACTTAAAGAGATCATTGACCAATTTAACCTCTATGCGGACAAACGGGGCAAGTCGACGACCGAAGAGATCATCGATAATATGCGGAAAAAAGATATAAAATTTGAGACCATTACGGCTGATGTGGTCGATCGCCGGACAGGTACTCCCGCGTCGGCTACTATTGCGTTCGCAGTATCGTATGAGGGGAACAACCCCTCACTGGTACAACAGGTCGCCAATGTACTCGCCTCTCTCTATCTTGAGGAGAACATCAAGGTCATGGGCCAACAGACAGCAGGCACCTCTAAATTTCTGGAGGAAGAAATGAAGTCTGTCCAGGCCAATCTGGCGGAGTTAGAGAAAAAAATTGCAATTTATAAGGAAAAAAACCCCCGTGACCTGCCTGAACTTTATCAGTTCAACATTCAGGCCCTGGACTGGAGCGAGAAGAGTTATGAACAGTTGAATGACCAACTCCGCACACTTAGGGAGAAAGAGAGCTCTCTGCAGACGCAGTTGGCTACTATAGCACCTGATACGCTGAGGCAGGACAAAGAACGGTTAAAGGAACTGAGAGTTGCGCTGGTCAATCTTAAAACGCGGTATTCTGATGAATATCCGGACGTTATCAAGACAAAAGCCGAGATCGCGGAACTTGAGAAAGGGCTTCAATCACAGGGAAATCAGGCGGAGGTGTCAGAAAAACCTGACAACCCTGCCTATGTAGCGCTTTCCTCAGAGTTGGCCGGCATTCAGTCAGATATCAAGTCTGTCAAACGGCAGTTCGTGGAACTTGAAAAGAAGAGGGATGAGTATCGGCAAAGACTCGAAATGTCCCCTAGAGTGGAGGAAGGATACAAGAATCTGACGGTTGAAAGAAACAATACCCAGGCTAAATATGATGATATCATGAAAAAGTATATGGAAGCAAAAACGGCTGGAGGGCTCGAGAAGGAACAGTTGGGAGAACGTTTCACGTTAATTGACCCGGCCAGGCTTCCGGAGAAACCTGTCAGGCCTAATCGACCTGCCATTATACTGATAGGGCTTGTTCTAGGGATCGGCGTCGGTGTTGGAATTGCAGCGATACAAGAAGCCACTGATCCATCAGCCCGTCGTTCTGAGGACCTGACAACGGTTTTCCCTTTCCCTGTCCTCGCCGAAATACCGGAGATTATTACATTGGAGGATGAGTTGCGCAAGAGGAACCGCATGAAGGCAATTGTCGGGATCGCGGTCCTCTCGCTGGTGGCCCTTGTCGTGGTTATTCATTTATTTGTGATGGACCTGGATGTTTTATGGGCCCGTGTTGCCAGGAAACTAATGTTGTAAAAAGTGTCATAGTGTCATAGTATCAAAGTGTCAGAGCAAAGTCCGACGGTGCCAAGTAAGGGCCAAGTGTTAATCAATAATTTCGTCATACCCGCGAAGGCGGTTATCTATGGGCCTTTGAAACGAATGGATTCCCGCTTACTACCCGCCAACAGTAGGTGCTTTAAGCACGGGAATGACGGCTTTGACACCATCTTTGATACTTTGACACTGTTTTGAGTTTTGAAACTGTTTTTAATCTCTGAGATTTTTTTTAAAGGAGAAATTTAATGATAAGCAAGATCAGGAAAGCGATACAGTTTTTAAATAAAAAAGGGGGCAATAGAAAAGGAGAAGCACCGGTGTTCTGCCTGCCTGACAATCCCGAGGAGAGGGACAGAGAGAAAGCCGGATGGATCTCGCCGGAGTATTCTCAATGCCGGACGGTCCACCTGGACCCGGCATTCATCGCGGGTAAGCGGTGTCTGGCGTATCTGGACAACGTTCCGGAAGCGGAGGCTTACAGGGTCCTTCGGACACAGATCTTGCAGCGTACCCGCGGCTCCGGGAGCAACACTATTATGGTCACCAGCGCTTTGCCCGGCGAGGGGAAAACCCTTGCAGCTATTAATCTTGCCTTCACCTTTGCCAGGGAGTTCCAGAATACGGTTCTGCTGGTGGATGGTGATCTGAGAAAACAGAGTATTCATAAATACCTGGGATGTGCGGGCGAAAAGGGATTGATAGATTATCTCGTGGATGGCTCGCCTGTTTCCGAATTAATTACTTGGCCGGGGATCGAGAAAATGACACTTATTTCCGGTGGGCGTCCTTTTCAGGAAAGCGCCGAGATCCTTGGATCGCCGCGTATGAAAGAACTCATAGGAGACATGAAAAGACGCTATCCGGAACGTTACGTTATTTTTGATGTCCCTCCTATTCTTACAGGAGCAGATGTACTGACTTTTGCCCCTCTCGTCGACCAGGTTATTGTTGTTGTGCGGGCCGGGAAGACTTCGATGGACGATGTTAAGAAGGCACTGCAATTCCTTCCGAAGGAGAAGATTCTGGGGTTTGTCCTGAACCGCAAGAATTGAGAAGGAGGCGCACCCACATGGGATGGCTTGCTGCGAGTTACTTCCATATTTATAAAAGACTCATTTTGGCTGCATGACCGATTAACAGCGACATTCGGGACCCCCTGCCCGGAACCAATTCCACAGTAAATATGAAAACGGTCGCGAAAGGTGAGGATATCTTTGAATGGCTTTTTTTACCACTACGGGCGCCGCAGATGAAGCTTTCTGCTGATTCTTTTCATCCATTGTATTCCATCCTCCCATTCGCTTGACGGCCTTGTCCTGGTATTTTTGGAGATGGCGGCCAGGCTTTCTTAGCCTGACTTAAGGGAGCGAGAGGGTAACCGTGCAGCATAAGAAAAGCAAAGGGGGGCAATGAGAGGACGGATGCGGTCAGCCTAAATATATTCCGCTCAGTTTTTTAATCAAGCCATGAAATTCTTCATGCTTGCCGATTCCAATGCGCTCCTCTTCTATCCTCTCAAACCCTTCCAATAATTCCTCCTGGTTTTTTTCTGACAAAAGATTGTCTGCCATCACAAATAAGACGTTATTTTCCTTCTCAATATGATCTTTCAGCAATGAAGTATAACCGTGTATATTTTGAATAATGTCTTTCGATACAGATATGTCTCCCGCCGTGTATCCGGCAAAGGCTGCGTTCATAGCCTTAATATGATTTCTGCCCGTTTCATGTTCACGCAACATGACCGCGACAGGACCATCTTTAGGAACTCCTGAGGCTAACAATGCAGGAAACAACAGTTCTTCCTCTTTTGCATGATGGCATTTGTCCACAAAAACTTTCAAAAACTCGAGGATGCCATCAAAGTGTTCTTTGTTCAGACTCCCGGTTGTCTTTAATTGGTGGAGTACCTGTCCTAAAATGCTGAGCATGATCTTAATTCCCTCATGTTCGTCTCTTAACTGTTGAGTAGCTTTCATATCTTTCACCATCCTCTCTACATATTTTACATGCCTAATATTCCTCCAGATGATACCACTCGGCGTCTTCAAGCCAGGAGGCTGGTCTATTTACGAAATTGATGATACTTTCGAGGATCAAATAATGTCTTTTTTCCCTCGTCCGCAATCTTCAGTAATATCCCGGTCTGGAATTTGTCCTCTACCTGGCCGGCCTTGGCTTGACCGCAAGCAAATTCTATCACATGTTTGTTCAGATGGGAAATTGCGATCGGGCAACTCTTGCAGGCCCGTTTTTTTCTCTTGGATCGATGCGGAGTTTCCCGATATATGCAGCCGATCACAGTTTGATGTACAATTTGTCTATGGGGGATGAAACTTCTGACAAAGGTAAAAAATATAACAGGCTGATACGCGAGAAAAGCCCGTATCTGCTTCAGCATGCCACAAACCCGGTGGACTGGTACTCATGGGGGCCTGAAGCCTTTGAAAGGGCGGAAAAGGAAAGCAAGCCTATTTTCCTGTCCATCGGATATTCAACCTGCCACTGGTGTCACGTTATGGAAAACGAATCGTTCGAAGACCAGGAAGTGGCAAGGCTTTTGAACGAGACTTTTATCTCGATCAAGGTAGACCGGGAAGAGAGACCGGACATAGACCAGGTATACATGGAGGTCTGCCATATGATGGCTGAGAGCTGCGGATGGCCTCTGACGATAATGATGACGCCGGATAAGAAGCCTTTTTTCGCCGGTACCTATATACCGAAAGAAAACAGGTTCGGTCGGATGGGCATGCTCGAACTTGTCCCGCGCATTAAGGCGATGTGGGAGCAACAGCGTGAAAAGGTGCTGGATATTGCCATAAAGATAACCGGGGCATTGAAAAAAGAAGCAGCCTCTCCGTCCGATACGGGTCCGGGGGAACCACTTCTGGAAACAGCATACGAAGAGCTTGCCTCTCAGTACGACGCTCGGAACGGCGGTTTTGGCCGCGCCCCGAAATTCCCGACTCCCCACAGGTTGTTTTACCTGCTCCGCTTCTGGAAGCGGACCAACAGCGCCAAGGCCCTCGATATGGTCGAGAAGACTTTGCAGGGGATGAGGAATGGCGGCATGTATGACCATATCGGATTCGGCTTTCATCGCTATTCTACCGACGCGGGATGGCTCCTCCCCCACTTTGAAAAGATGCTCTACGACCAGGCCCTTCTCTCACTGGCATATACGGAAGCGTATCAGGCTACAGGCAAAAGAGAATACATGAAAACCGCCTGGGAGATACTGTCCTATGTCCGCAGGGACATGACCTCTCCGTCAGGCGCCTTCTATTCTGCAGAGGATGCCGACAGCGAAGGGGTGGAAGGAAAGTTTTATACCTGGACGCTCGATGAAATCAGGCGGATACTAGGGACAGAGGCCGATCTTTTTGTAAAGGTATCACGGATCGAAAAGGACGGCAACTTTGTCGAACAAGCAACGGGAGAAAAGACCGGGCAGAACATTGTCCATCTCTGCAAGCCATTAAAAGAACTGTCCGACGAGTTGAAGGACACTGACCCCGGACTTGAAAGCAGGCTTGAAGCTGCAAGGAAGAAACTCTTTGCCGTCAGGGAAAAGAGAATCCGTCCTCATAAAGACGACAAGATACTAACTGACTGGAACGGTCTTATGATCGCCGCTTTTGCGAAGGCCGGCGCTGCTTTTGGGCAGCCTGAGCATATCAAGGCCGCTAAAACAGCAGCAGACTTCATACTTGCCGGCATGAGCAGTGCAGACGGCCGTCTCCTGCACCGATACCGTGACGGGCAGGCGGCTGTTCTTGGAAATGCAAACGATTATGCCTTTCTGATATGGGGACTGCTTGAAATTTACGAGGCTTCGTTCGAAGTAAAATATCTTAAGAAGGCCCTTGAGCTGAATAACGATATGTTTAAGTGCTTCTGGGACGACAAGAACGGCGGTTTCTTTTTTACCGCCTCTGACGCGGAAAGCCTGCTTGTTCGCAAAAAAGAGCTTTACGACGGGGCAGCGCCGTCCGGGAATTCGATCGCAATGCTCAACCTCCTGCGGCTTGGAAGACTGACTGCTGACCCGTCCCTTGAAAGCAGGGCAGGGAACGTAGGCAAGGCTTTCGTGAATGAAATCAAGGAATTTCCATCCGCGTACACTCAATTTATGTGTGCCGTTGATTTCGCCCTTGGCCATTCCTTGGAAGTTGTCATTGCAGGGGACTCTAGCGCCGGCGATACGCAGGCTTTTGTCAAAGCACTCTCGTCGAAATTCCTGCCGAATGCCGTTTTCGTCCTCAAGCCGACTGATCAGAAATCTCCTGAAATAGCCGGCCTTGCCGGATTCACAGAATATCAAACGGCCATCGAAGGCAAAGCTACCGCCTATGTCTGCCACAATTACACCTGCGCCGTTCCAACAACTGATGTGAAGGAAATGCTTAAATTGTTGGAAGCGCCATAAAATTAGGAGGATAAAAATGGAGCAGGACACAATCTCTAATACTCGAAGCTCCTACAGGGTCAAAATGCCTGTAAAGCTTGCCCGCGTCCAGTCACTTCCGGACAACGATGGGGAACATACCAAAGAGCGTTTTCGCTGGGCAAAAGAACGATGGGTTGACGTGAATGTCAGTATGGGCGGGATTTCGTTCCCATCCAAATGGAGATGTGACTGTGGTGATTTGATTGAGATAGAGATTAAAACATCGGAAGGTCAGATTATAACCGCTTCGGCGAAGGTGGTGCGTGTAGCAGGAGCAGACAACGAAGCTGCAATTATCGCTGCAAGATTTCTTAGGTTGACTCTTGAGGACGAAAGGAAACTCTCGTCATTAGTAATGGATTACCAGCGCAGGGAATGCATTACAAAAAAGATCATAGGATAGAAGAGAACCATGCATTTTTTGTGCAAAATAGGGTTATCTTCCGCCATTTTCCCCTATTCCCCGAAAACAACTAAAAAGGGCATTTCCAGAGGTTAACTCTCGGAAATGCCTTGTTTTTTAGTGAAGCTTGGAAACGGACTCGAACCGTCGATCTGCTGATTACGAATTATCTGGCGGAATGCAAGCAAACTCTCGAATATTTATGAGATTTCAAATTTTACACTCCTCTATTCCCGCATATTTTCAGCACTTAAAATCCTTTGAATTTCAAACCTCGATAATTTGAAAATTGAACTGTTATGCCGCCGAGAGTTCGGGCAGCTTAATTTCTATTTTCTTGCCCATAATCTTGGAGGCTTCTATCACTTCGATCCCCATGAGCTTGCCGTCTCTGTCAAAATCTGCATGGACGCCGGGAGAGACAGTAACAGTTTGCGCTGACTTTATCTCAAGTTCGGCAAAATAGATGTAGAGCAAGTCCCTTTCAGGGTCATATTCAATTTTCATCTGTTTCCTCCTTTTTTGAAGTTCTTGCCATATCTTGCCTTCAAAGTCAACGAAATAAACCGTGTTTTTTTGTTGACCTTTATTTGTCACCAACTGCATATATTTTTCTCTCAACATAAATAAATTCTTTTTCCCTATTGTGGCTTTGTTGTCATGAAAGCTTTCAGTTCACACTGCCACATATTCCGCAAAAGATTCAGATTCCGGAATTGGTAAGTTGTCTTCAATCATACCGGCCACGTGCATCTTAATAGCTTCATACATATTCTTTTCCGTTTCTTCACGAGTAGCACCCGTTGCAATACAACCCGGCAAGTCCGGCGAATATGCCGAATAATTATTTTCAGCTTTCTCAATTACGATAAGAAAACGATGCATATTATTTTACCTCCTTAATTTTTGCCTGCTTGTATATACTGTGAAGAGTTCCAGGTGCTAAGTCATCATTAGGATGACCAGCAATGGTTACTCGACCTGTCTTTACAGGGTGCTTATATTGCCTGTGACTGCCTTTTGTTGCAACAATATACCATCCGTCTGCCTCTATAAGCTTTATGATATCACGAATTTTCATTACGTAGTTTCTTTAAATTATGACCCAAACAATTTTCCTATATAGTTAATATCAAGATTAAAATCTTTAGCCGTTTTAAGCACAAGTGATATAAGATCAATTATATTGCGCACTGAGCTTAGAGAACCTTTTATTTTCTGTAAAAAGCCCTTTTCTTTTTCATTTATATTTCCCTTCAGAAGATGTTCATCGATTTTGCTGCTTACATCAAGAAGCATTTGAACAGTTACCGATTGTGACTGTTGTTGACTTTGATTAATAATCATACTTGGGCTTCCTCCCAAAGGGTCTGGCTCATCTGCAAAATATTTCGAATGTAGATAACTAATGATTCCTCCTAATCTCTGGCGATATTCACTGAGATGAATATAAGGACCAGCAACATGCATTATCACATAACCTTTTCACGGGGGAAAAAGAAAGCCGGGAAACGGACTCGAACCGTCGACCTGCTGATTACGAATCAGCTGCACTACCAACTGTGCTATCCCGGCATTTGAGAGGTTATAGTTTATCAAATTCCTGCTTAAAAAAACCAAGGGTAAGTTGATCATGGATGCAAAACTCCACAACCTGAAGGGACGAATTGCTGTTTTTGATCAGAAAATCTTTCGATGTGCTGACGAGAATTTTTGCGCAGCGGTCTTTTGGAAATCCGAATATGCCTGAGCTGATGGCAGGCATCGAAATGCTTGCGAGTCCTTTGCCGGCTGCCAGTTCGAGGCTGCTTTTCACAGCGTTTTTCAGCATATTGTCTTCGTTGCCTTCCCCCATCCTGGGGCCAACTGCGTGTATTATAAATTTGGATGGCAATTTGCCCGCTGTAGTAATAGCTGCGCTTCCTGTCGGGACATAGCCGATTGCGTCGCTTTCCTCTTGAATGATTTGGCCGCCTTTTCTTACTATGGCGCCGGCAACGCCGCCTCCGTGCTGGAGGTGGGTATTAGCGGCATTGACAACGGCATCAACATCACGCTCAGTTATATCTCCCATTACAAGTTTTAGCGTCTTTCCGGAGAAAGTGTGCTGAGCAATTATTTTCATATAAACCTCCTAAAAGATAGGTCATAGGTCATGGATTACCGGTAAAAAATGTTTTCTCTTACCTCTTACCTCTTACCTCTTACCCATTGTCTATCGCCTATCACCCATTACCTATCACCTATTCTATTACCTGTATTTATTGTACAATACTCTAATGAAGATAGCATATTTCGACTGTTTTTCTGGAATAAGCGGGGACATGTGCCTTGGCGCCCTTGTGGATGCCGGTGTCAGTATCGAAGAACTCGGTTTGTCGCTTAAGAAGCTCCCTGTGAGGCAGTATCATATCAAGGCAACCCGGGTTTCACGTTCAGGGGTTGCAGCCACGAAGGTCGATGTCGTGCTTGATAAAGGGTATAAGGCCTCGCCGTTGCAGTGGAAGGATATAAGGGCCATTATTAATAAATCAAAACTCAAGGAGGCACTTCGGAGCCAGGGACTTCAGGTTTTCAAAGGACTTTTTGAGGCAGAGGGAAAAGTGCACGGCAAAGGCTTTGAAGCAGTTCATCTGCACGAGCTTGGTGGAATAGATTGCATGGTTGACATCTTCGGAACGCTGATCGGGCTTGATCTGCTTGGAGTAAAGAAAATATATACATCTCCTGTTAATGTGGGCAGCGGTACGGTAAAATGCTGTCACGGGACATTACCTGTGCCGGCCCCGGCAACAGCCGAGCTTTTGAAGGGGTACCCGGTGTATGCATCCGGCATTCCTTTTGAACTGACTACTCCTACCGGAGCAGCTATCTTAAGAGGCCTCAATGCTGAAGCGCTTACTGTTCCGTCCATGCTGACCGGGCATATAGGCTATGGGGCCGGCAATAAGGATTTCAGGGAAGTGCCCAATTTGCTCAGGATATTTGTCGGCGATACCGCCGGTACGGATAGTCCGGTATGTCGGAGACCGTCCGATACAGAGGTGATGGTTATCGAGACCAATATAGATGACATGAACCCGCAGCTTTACGAAGATGTTATCGATAAGCTCTTTGAAGCCGGCGCTCTGGATGTGTTTTTGGAAAATATCATAATGAAAAAGGGGAGGCCGGCCATAAAACTGACCGTTCTCACTGATGAATATAGGCTTGAGGAGCTTAGTTCCCTGATTTTTAATGAAACGACTACTATCGGCCTCAGATTCTACAGGGCAGGGCGCCGCGTGCTAAGCAGGGAGATCAGGAAAATCAAGACCGGATTCGGAGAAGTCAGGATAAAAATAGCCAGGATGGAAGGCGCGATTGTCAACATTTCTCCTGAATTCTCCGACCTGAAAGCGCTTTCCAAAAAGACAGGACAACCCGCAAAGATACTTTCCGAAGCGATCATGGCGGAACTGAAAGCCGAATATAGATACATACCGAAACAGTGATTTGAGGATGGCGGTCATGAAGAGCTTTCGCAAAGAACTTTGGTTCAATGTCCCGGGCCGCAGGGCATTCATTAACATAACACCTCAGGTTGAGGATTGTCTTCAAGAGAGCGGGATTAAAGAGGGGTTGGCGCTTGTAAACGCAATGCACATAACCGCCTCTGTTTTTATCAACGATGATGAAGCCGGACTCCATAAGGATTTCGACCTTTGGCTCGAAAGGCTCGCTCCGCATGAGCCGGTATCACAGTACAGGCATAACAATGGCGAAGATAATGCGGATGCTCATTTAAAGCGACAGATTATGGGCAGGGAGGCTGTAGTTGCGATCACGAATGGCAAGCTTGACCTTGGGCCCTGGGAGCAGGTTTTTTATGGCGAGTTTGACGGCAGAAGGAAAAAGAGGGTGCTCGTGAAGATCATCGGCGAGTAGTGGTGAAAGAAAACTATCTCGGTATATCGAAAAGTGTAATGATTCCTTCTCCGGCGGGTCCGGCAAGACAGGGAAGCTTGCAAGAAAGTATACCGCGTTTCTCAAATAATATAGTTAGTGTATACTTATATTACCGTGACAATAATCCCCCAATCCCACCTTCGCCGGAGGAGATGAGGAAACGGGATTTGTTTAAGGAGGTTTTATGGGAACACCTTTCAATGAGATATCGTTGAGCCTGGTTTTCGCTGTTGTAATTGCGCTCTATATACTTGGGAGTGCGGTGAGAATACTTAAAGAATATGAGCGGGGTGTGGTATTCAGGCTCGGGAGGATAATACCAATCAAGGGTCCCGGCCTAGTTCTGATATTTCCTGTTATCGATAAGCTTGTAAGGGTGAGCCTGCGGACAGTCACAATGGATGTTCCGCCCCAGGACATAATTACGAAAGACAACATCACGGTCAAAGTCAATGCGGTAATCTATTTCAGACCGATTGACCCTATACGGGCAATTACCGAAGTTGAGGATTTTTATTATGCCACCTCCCAAATATCACAGACGACATTGAGAAGTATTCTCGGCCAAAGCCAACTCGATGACCTGCTGGCAAAACGTGATGAGCTTAACGTGAGTCTGCAGCGTGTAATAGATATGCAAACGGAGCCATGGGGCGTTAAAGTCAGCGCTGTCGAAGTTAAAAATGTCGATCTGCCCCAGGAGATGATGCGGGCCATCGCACGGCAGGCAGAAGCTGAAAGGGAACGGAGGGCAAAGATAATACATGCTGAGGGAGAATTTCAGGCATCGCAGAAGCTTGCGGATGCTGCCAAAATAATTTCATCCGAGCCGGCCACGCTGCAGCTCAGATATCTTCAGACTCTCACGGAAATAGCGACCGAAAAGAATTCGACGATAATCTTTCCGCTTCCCATAGAAATGCTGAAACCTTTTTTTGAGAAGCACTAGTACTTTCAGTTTTATAAATACGGTGTGGCGCCTTAGAGTGTCGATGCGCCTTTTCAGCGAGGCGCTCGAATGGGACCGTACTCGTGAATTTAATTGCTATGCTACCACCTGATTAGGGCCGAGGCCCAGGTAAGCCCGCCGCCGAAGGCTTCCAGTAGCAGATAATCGTCTTTTCTGATCCTTCCGTTCCTCACCGCCTCATCGAGCGCTATAGGGATTGAAGCTGCGGACGTATTACCGTAACGGTCGATATTAATGATGACCTTGTCCATTGAAAGGCCGAGCCGCTTTGCCGTGGCCTGAATGATCCTCAGGTTTGCCTGATGGGGGATCAGGGATGAGAGCTGAGAGGGTTTCAGATTGTTTTGCTTCAACGTCTCGGTGACAAGATTTTCCAGTATCTTTACTGCAACTTTGAAGGTCTCATTACCTTTCATTTTTATATAGTGCATTTTCCCGCCGACTGTTTCTTGTGAAGCGGGACACCTTGATCCACCTCCGGGAAGGGTCAATAAATCACCCAGGCTGCCGTCAGCATGGAGGTGCGAGGAAAGAATACCGTTTTCTCCCTTAGTGGACTCCAGGATAGCTGCGCCTGCCCCGTCGCCGAAAAGCACGCAAGTGTTCCTGTCCTCCCAATCGACGAAACGGGAAAGAGTTTCGGCCCCCACGAGGAGTATTTTTTTGTACTGTCCTGACTGGATGAAGCTGTTTGCAACGGACAGGCCGTAGATAAAGCCGGAGCACGCAGCATTAATATCAAAAGCAGCGGCTTTCTTTGCATCAAGGCGGTGTTGAAGCATGCATGCGGTAGAGGGCAGAAGCGCGTCGGCTGTCATGGTTGCGACGATGATCAGATCCAGTTCTCTGGCCTTGAGCCCCGAGTGTTTCAGGGCATTTTTCGAAGCCTCGAAGGCCAGGTCTGATGTGGCCTGGTTTTCCCCCGCTATTCTCCGCTCTTTTATTCCGGTGCGGTCGGTAATCCATTCGTCTGTGGTGGGGACAATTTTTTCCAGATCAAAATTTGTCATCACCTTTTCAGGAGCATACGATCCCGTTCCTATTATTCGAGCTCTAAGCATACTTTATAATCCCTTAATTGTCATGGACCGACCCCTGTTTTCTGATTACCTCCACAAAACCTGTGGAGCGTCAGGGTATTTTACATCCTTCTCAGTGCATATTCGCCAAGCGTATGCGTTATATCTTCGTGTACTTTTTTCTTTGCCATCTCGGCAGACACCCGGATAGCATTTTTTATGGCTTTTGAAGAGGAGCGTCCGTGGCTTATGATGCATGTGCCGTTTATTCCGAGGAGAGGAGCTCCGCCATACTCAGAATAATCAGTCCTCTTTTTGAAGTTCCTGATGGCGGGTTTAATCAGCAGGTACCCCAGCTTTCCGGTAGTGGCATTGATGATCTCCCTTTTGAGCATCTTTATGATGGCCTCGGCAAGCCCTTCACTTACTTTTAATACAATATTACCGATGAAGCCATCGCACACAATCACATCTGCATTTCCCGAAAAAATATCTTTTCCCTCCATGTTGCCTGTAAAGTTAATGCCTGAATTCCTGAGCAGTTTGAAAGCCTCTTTCGTGAGTTCATTCCCCTTTGTATCTTCCTCGCCAATGCTCAGGAGAGAGACCTGGGGATCAGGCACATCGAAAAGGGCCTTGTAGTAAGCATTCCCCATTAGCGCGAACTGCATAAGATTCTCCGGTTTGCAGTCCACATTGGCTCCCGCATCGATCAGGACAAAAAAACCGGTGAGGGAAGGCATTATCGTCGCGATTGCAGGCCTGTCCACATTGGGAAGCTTTCCCAGGATGAAAAGTGAGGTCGCCATTGCAACACCTGAATTGCCCGCACTGACCGCAGCATCGGCTAGATTGCTTTTGACAAGCTCAATTGCCACCCGGATCGATGAATTCTTTTTTTTTCTGAGAGCTACAGCAGGTGATTCATGCATCGCAACAACTTCAGAAGTATGTACGATGGAAATCTTATGAGAGGGATGGCGTTTGCCGCTCAGGGAATCAGTCAACTGCTGACGATCACCGACAAGGATGACCTCTATGTCATACTCGTTGACCGCCTCGACAGCTCCCGCTATGGTCATCTCAGGAGCAAAATCCCCCCCCATAGCATCGAGGGCTACCTTCATGATTCTTTAGAGACTACCTCAAGTATCTTCATCCCGTTGTATGTTCCGCAGTGGGAACATACGCGGTGCGGCTGCTTCATTTCCTTGCAATCAGGGCAAGCAACAAGGGCCGGAGACTGGCCCTTCCAGTTTGCCCTTCTTTTGTCCCTTCTTGTACGTGTATGACGATGCGTTGGATTTGCCATAGGTCACTCCTTTTTTTTCAATAATTGTTCCAATACTTTCATCCGCGTATCTATTTCCGAAACATCACAGTTGCAGCTCAAAACATTCAGATCGGCCCCACACTTCGGGCATATACCTTTACACTCCGGGGAACAGAGCGGCTTCATGGGCAAACTAAGAAGCAACTGTTCCACCAGGACTTCATCCGTATCAAGCGTATCATTTTTGTAGAAGCCGGTATCAAGCTCATCGCTCTTCAATTTATAGTGCTCTTCTTTGTTGATCACCTCAGAAGGTTCATACACAACATTGATTTGCGGCCGCACTCTCAGGGTATATGCATTGAGACACCTGCTGCACACCAACTCGACTTCGCCCTCCAACATGCCATTCAACACCACTTCGGAACCTATTGTGCGTATATTCATAACAGCATGCAGCGGTGAAGCTGTTTTTACAGATTCCAACGTAATATTTTCGTTGAATTCTACATCTATTCCCTCTTCAGGGATTTCAGAAATGACAATTTTCATAGGATACTCTCACACGCCTGAAAGTGTTGAACTAATATTCTAATTTTAACTGGCTGTTTTGTCAACCCTAAAGACAGGCAAAAGGCGATAGGCCATGGGCTATGGAAAAAGTAAAAAAATACAGTTCTGTTTTTTTCTGCTCTTCATCATGATGTATTAGGTTACCATAGCCCATTGCCCGCCTTGACACAATATTCTTGACAAAAAACTTGCAACTCTTTAAAATCACTCCATAAAAGTAATATACGTATAAATACAGGGGGGACGCTTTATGAGGGTAGCAGAAAAAACTTTTAAGAGCAATTCCTTAATTTATCTTGTTTCGGCAGGAATTTGTTTGATTTCTTTACTGGTATTCATGGGTGGCGGCACTGTTTATGCGGCGCCTGCTGAATCCTGCGTGACCGATAAGTGCCATAGTAACATGGGCAAAGAGAAATTTGTGCATGGTCCTGCAGCCGTGGGCCAGTGCGTGTCATGTCATGTTCAGGAAGGCAAACACAAGTTCCAGCCGATTAATAATGTGGCGTCACTCTGTTACAAATGCCATGACAGAGTGGACAGGCAAAAAGCAGTGCACAGTCCTGTTAAAGCCGGCAAATGCACACTATGCCATGATGCGCATCAATCTCCTTATAAATTCCAGCTTCGTGAAGATGGAACGAAACTCTGTTTTATGTGTCATGATAAAAAAATAGCTTCGGGAAAATTTGTCCACGGTCCTGTTGCTGTCGGGGGCTGTACGATGTGCCATAACCCGCATCAGTCCGATTTTCCAAGAATGCTCAGCGCCGCCGGCAATGAAGTTTGTTTCTCTTGCCACACCGATAAGGCCGAAGCTTTCAAAGGAAAGAAGTTTGTCCATAAGCCTGTTGCTGATAAATGCACAAACTGTCACAGTCCTCACTCTGGAGACCATAAATATAATTTCAAAGTTGACGGCTCACAGGACCTGTGTTTTACCTGCCATACGGACAAGAAAGACTGGATTGAAAAGGCGCGGGTGAAGCATGGCGGATTGGAAACGGACAAAAAATGTCTAGCCTGCCATGACCCCCATGTTTCTGATTATCCAAAGCAACTGGTTCGCGAACCGATGGATACATGTCTTATGTGTCACAACAAACAGCTTGATACACCTAACGGCAAGATTATGGATATGAAAACATACCTTGCCGAGAACAGAGAACATCACGGGCCGATCGAGCAGAAAGACTGCTCCGGATGCCATAATACTCATGGCTCCAATAACTTCAGGATTTTAAGGAAATATTTCCCTCCTGTGTTTTATGCAGGTTTTGATTTGCAAAACTACGACCTCTGCTTTGGCTGCCATGAAAAAACGCTAGTACTCGAACCTAAAACAACGACCTTGACCGGATTCAGAAACGGCGACCAAAATCTCCATTACCTGCATGTAAATAAGCAGGTGAAAGGCCGCACCTGCCGGGCTTGCCATGATGCGCACGCAACCAACAACCCGAAACACATTCGTGATGCCGTCCCATTCGGGGCTTGGGGTCTGCCTGTCGGATTTCAGAAAAACTCAAATGGCGGCAGCTGCTTGCCGGGGTGCCACCAGAAATTTACGTATAACAGGAATTCTGCAGTGAAGAACCGGTAAGAGCTTATGAATGAGAGAAATAATTATAAGGGCCGGTGTCCAAAGCATAAAAGGGCGAGCATAACCGCTTGCCTGCTTTTTGCTCTGTTTATAGCCGGAGCTGTCACTCTTGCAAGGGCAGAGGATAATAATAAGGAGAGGGCAGTAGCGCTTTGCGATGAGGCTGCAGCCCTTTTTCACGAAGGCAATACTGATAAGGCGATAGAGACCGTCAGGGAAGCGCTCAATGCTGATCCTGCTTTTTGCGAAGCCCATGAACAGCTGGGATATATGCTTTTGAGCAAACGGCGGCCTGAAGAGGCCCTCAGCGCTTTTGATGATGCCTTAAGGATCAATCCCGGGCTGCGAACCTCGAAAACCGGCAAGGGACTCGCGCTGCTCGCCAAGGGGGATGTATTTGAAGCGGAGAAGATACTTAACCAGGCGCTTGTGTTGAACCCTTATCCTTCCATGACGCACTATGCCTTGGGGCTTAGCTATGAGCGGAGCAATGAATATAAAAAGGCAATTGAGCAGTTTAAAGAGGGGATCAATAAATTTAAGGACGGCAAGCGATGAATCCAACCAGGGGATTTTTGGCAGTCTTGAAACTTTAACAGGCTCTTAAAGGAGGTGGTATATGTTGAATTTCAAAGCAATGGTTGCCGCTGTTTTTCTGCTGTTGCCTCTCAGTGTTTTTGCCGCCGGAGGGCATGACAGCATGGTATGTACGGGCTGCCATAGTATTCATAGCGCAAAAGACGCTCTAATCTTTGCGGTGCCGGCAAACAAGAATGATATAAACCCAAGAACAAAGCAGTCCTTTGCCGATATTACGGCGCTATGCCTGGGATGTCATGAGACCCCTGAAAAAGGTGGTATGGGCATAAAACCGATTGATGCACATATGAGCCATCCTTACGGTCTTGATAGTGTTAATGCTAAAGTTGCCCGCGTACCGGCAGAGTTGCTCAGGAATGGAAGATTTGAGTGTGTTGGATGCCATGACCCTCATCCCTCAAATGTTAATTACAAGTATTTGAGGGTCGATACGGCGAACGGCTCCAAAATGGATAGTTTCTGTGCGGTCTGCCATCCTATAAAGGCTGACCCAAAAGTTTCAGCACAGAAGTCAAAATTATTTGATAGTATGGACGAGCGGCTTGGGATGAGTCGGGAATAGTTTTAGCTCGCGAGCCCTTAGCCCTTCACTTATAGAGGCCGGTGCAAGTCACCGGCCTTTCTTATTTTGAAACCTGTTTCTTGTTATAGCCTTGACGGGAAGATTATACTGAAAGTATGGATGAATGCGGACGCAATCAGAAAGCGATAACTATAACCTATTTAATTACTTCTACCTCCGGGGATATTGAGGATGCAGCCGAAAAGGTAGCTCTTGAGCAGACCGTCGAGTTGCCTGTAACCGCAATCAGGGACGACCGGATACTTCGGGAGGTCGTTGGTAAGGTGATCTCGATTCATGAGACTGACAGTAAGACCGGAGAGCGCTTTATTGTTAAGATCACCTATCCGGAGTTCGCATCGAACTATGAGATTCCGCAGTTACTCAACCTCTTGTACGGGAACATCTCTTTCAAGCCTGGGATCAAAGTCATCGATGTAGAGTTTACCGGTGAATTCCTTCTTTCTTTCAAGGGCCCTAAGTTTGGGATTGAGGGCATCAGAAGACTTCTCGGTGTCTTCGACAGGCCCCTCGTGTCGACGGCATTGAAACCGATGGGCGCCTCGGCGGAAGGATTGGCCGAGATGTGTTACAAGTTCGCCCTCGGAGGGATCGATATCATCAAAGATGACCATGGCTTGGTCGACTTCCCCTTTTGCCGATTTGAAGAAAGGGTGACGAAGTGTATGCAGGCTGTAGAAGAGGCGCAGCAAAAAACAGGGAAAAGGACCATCTATTTCCCAAATGTAACGGACCGTTTCGACAGAATCATAAAAAACGTGGAGTTTGCAATAAAGTCGAATGCCGGGGGGCTGTTGATCTCCCCGTTTCTCACAGGTCTTGACTGTGTGAGATACCTGTCTGAAAGCGAAGGGATTGACAAACCTATCATGTCTCATCCTTCATTAACAGGCATATTTTATACTTGCGCCGACAGCGGCATCGCACCTGAGATCGTTCTCGGGAAGATATTCAGGCTTATAGGGGTCGACAGTTCAGTCTATCCCAATTACGGAGGCAGATTTTCTTTTACCAAGGAAAACTGTTTTTCAATAGCCGGCTCGCTGACCGGCAGCCTCGATCATATAAAAGCGTCTTTCCCGGCGCCTGCAGGCGGCATCGACCTCGAGAACATCCCGGAAATTATACAATTTTACGGCAAAGATATTATTCTGCTTGTAGGCGGGTCCCTGTATTCCCGGGCTCATGACCTCGAAGACAATGCGAGATACTTTTGTGAAAAGGTAAAGGCCCATGTTTCTGCTCGATCCAAAATTGCAAACCCATAAATCTGACACAGGCCCATTTCGTCACGCATTTTATTAAAAGGATGTCAAGCATCTGATCGCGAAATAGTTCGAAAAGATTATTATGTGAAGCATTGATTCGCTTCGAATGGATTTTCGATTACGTAATTTGTACAAATTGACAGATATTTACATCATTTCATATACTGTCGGATAGATTTGTGCAAGGAGGGAGTATATATGGATTTTGGAATTAAGAACAGGCTTTCAAGGATTTTTAATCCGAAAACCGGCAAAACAGTTATGCTTGCCGTGGACCACGGCTATTTTCAGGGTCCGACAACGGGGTTAAAGGATATGAGAAATATTGTACCTCTCGTTCCTCATGCGGATTGTCTATTTGTCACCAGGGGTATATTGAGGAATTGCATTGATCCCAAAATCGATACCTCGATTTGTCTCAGGGTATCCGGAGGTCCGAGCATTCTGGGAGAGCTGTCAAATGAGGACATCACGACCTCAATGGAGGAGGCCCTCAGGCTTAACGCTTCAGGCGTAGGGATGTCTATATTTGTGGGCGCCAAAAATGAAGACAGGACGATATCAAATCTCGGCAGACTTATCAGCGAGGCCGAAAGGTATGGGATGCCTGTTCTGGCAATAACAGCGGTTGGCAAAGATATGGGCAAGGATGCCCGGTATATAGGGCTTGCATGCAGGATGGCAGCAGAGATCGGTGCGCATATTGTGAAGACCTATTATTGCGAGGGTTTTGAGGAAGTTGTTGCAGGCTGTCCGGTACCGATCGTTATTGCCGGAGGGAAAAAGATTCCCGAGATGGATGCACTGCAGATGACTGAAAATGCTATCAGGGCAGGGGCGAAGGGTGTTGATATGGGAAGAAACATATTTCAGAGCGACAGCCCATCCGGAATGATAAAAGCGGTGAGGGCTATTGTGCACAAAGGGATTACGGCACGGGAGGCCTTCAATATTTATCAGGGAAGTAAGAAATCTGCGATAGCCGAAAGCATAAATGCTGAGATGGAAAAGGTATAAAAAGGCGGGTGATAGGCAATAGGCTATGGGCTATGGGTCAAAAAAACGGAAAGAGACTTTTTTAGCTTTACCTATCGCCTATCGCCTATTGCCTATTGCCTGGTTTTATTTATGAAAGTGGCAGTGTATTACAGCAACAGCGATGTGAGGATAGAGGAACGCCCTGTCCCCCGTATAGCCGCCGGCGAGATACTGGTCAGGATGATGGCGTCCGGCATCTGCGGCACTGATGTAATGCAGTGGTACAGGCAAAAAAAGTCCCCGCGTGTTCTGGGCCATGAGATGGCCGGAGAGATTGTTGAAACAGGCAAGGGCGTAGATAAATTAAAGACAGGTGATAGGGTCTTTGTATCTCATCATGTGCCGTGCTACAGCTGCCGTTACTGCGATGAAGGCAACTTTACGGCATGTGAGTCGCTGCATACGGGAAATTACGAGCCTGGCGGATTTTCGGAATATATACGTGTGCCTGGCGCCAATGTGAAATATGGAACATTCCTGCTGCCCGATGAGATGAAGTATGAGGATGCTGCCATGATTGAGCCCCTCGCATGCGTGGTGCTCGGACAGAAGCAGATCAATCTTGAGAGAACACATACTGTTTTGATAATAGGTTCTGGTATCTCCGGACTTCTGCATATACAGCTGGCAAAACTTAGCGGGGCTACGGTGGTTGCAACGGACATTAATGAATACAGGTTGAACAAGGCCCTCGAATTCGGGGCCGACCATGTATTTCACGCAGAAAAGTATTCCGGGGATGAACTTAAAAAAGTAAACGATGGACGACTCGCGGACCGTATTATTGTGTGCGCCGGCGCTAAACAAGCGGTTGACGCCGCAGTGTCATCAGTCGACAGGAGAGGGAGGATACTCTTTTTTGCGGTCCCGGAGGGAGATATAAGCATTCCGTCAATGAGGTTCTGGAGAGACGAGATAGCCGTTGCTTTTTCTTACGGCGCAGCGCCAGGAGACCTTCAGGAAGCTATGGGCTTAATTAATAAGGGCAGGGTGAATGTACGCAAGATGATCACCCATGTGCTCCCTCTTTCCGATATCGGGAAAGGTTTTAAATTGGTCTCGGAAGCAGAGGCGTCTCTGAAGGTGGTAATCGTACCGGACAATTACGAATCAGGAATTAAGAATGAGGAATTGTTTGGAAAAAAATCCTGAATTCTTAATCCTTAATTCGTAATTCTTAATTGCCGTGTCAAAAATATTTTTTTCCGGCATCGGCGGCAGCGGCGTTTCAGCGATAGCAAGTTTCATGGCTGACAAAGGTCACATAGTAGTCGGCTCCGACAGGTCTTTTGACGACAATCCGGCACATCCTGTATATAACATCCTGAAATCAAAAAATGTCTCTATTGTTCCCCAGGACGGCAGCGGCCTTGACAGCTCTTTTGATTTTGTTGTTTTCAGCACAGCGGTGGAAGCGGACCAGCCTGAGGTGATTAAGGCAAGACGTATCGGAATCCCGATGCAAACAAGGCCTGAATACCTTGCAAAAATAGTGACCGGATTCAAGACCATAGCAGTAGCCGGGACAAGCGGCAAATCGACCACGGCAGGTATGCTCGCTTTTATTATGCAGCGGCTCGGAATGCGGCCGAATTTCATAGGCGGCGGAAGGGTCAAGCAGTTCAAGACAGAGCATAATGCCGGTAACGCGATTGCAGGGGACTCGGATCGGCTTGTAATTGAAGCCTGCGAATCTGACGGCACTATAATCGACTATAAACCTGAGCATTCCATAATTTTGAATCTCGAACTGGACCACCATTCTGTAGAAAAGACTGCTGCAATGTTCGAAATTCTTGGAGGCAATACTTCGGGAATGATCATTTTGAACTCTGATGATGCTCATCTTGAGAAAGTTCCTTTACGTAATTCTGTACGCTTCTCGATCGACGGCGCTTCCGGATACCGTGCAGAAGCCATTGATTTGCAACCTTTCAGCACCGGCTTTTCGGTCAACGGGACACGGTTCAGGCTTCCCATCCCAGGCAAGTATAATCTTTACAATGCGCTTTCCTGTATAGCTCTGCTCGGGGAAATGGGTATCTCAAATAAAAATATTGCAGGTGTCCTGGCTGAATTCACCGGAATAGAGAGGAGGTTCGACATACATCTTAACGAGGGAAAGCGGCTTGTCATAGACGATTACGCGCATAACCCGCATAAGATAGCATCTTTTATGCGGACTATGCAGAATGTCCGCGAACGTGTCTGCTATATTTTCCAGCCCCACGGGTTCGCGCCGACACGGATGATGAAGGCAGAGTATATCGGGGCCTTTGCCGAAAACCTCCGCTCCAGTGATCATCTTGTGCTGCTGCCGATATACTATGCCGGCGGGACTGCGAGCAAGGACATATCGAGCGGTGACCTTGCGGTGGGCATACGCGAGCTCGGGAAATCCGTCGAAGCAGTGGATAGCAGGGGAAGTGTATTAAGCCGGTCCGGCGAATGGGACAGCTATGCAATCCTCGGCGCAAGGGACGAGACCCTCGCGGATTTTGCCCGTGACCTTGCCCAAAATCTCAGATATAAAAGAAGCAAGGAGACGTCATGACTAACACTTCATTAAAGCCCGGGTTGTCGTATGAATTCAGCTTTAAGGTCCAGGAGAACAAGACCGTGCCGCATCTTTATCCGGAATCGTCCGAGTTCAGTATTATGCCAAAGGTCCTGGCTACGGGATTTATGGTAGGCCTGTTCGAATGGGCCTGTATTCAGGCAATCAACCCTCACATAGACTGGCCTGATGAACAAACCGTGGGTACGGCAATAAATTTGACTCATGAGGCAGCGACACCACCCGGGTTTACTGTAACTGTCAGAGTGAAATTGGAGCGCGTAGAAGGACGGAAACTCATTTTCTCGATCATCGCCGACGACGGCATCGATAAAATATCCGAAGGTACCCACGAAAGGTTCATAATCATTGCGTCGAAATTCAACGAAAAGGTAAAAGCGAAGGCCCTTAGAGGGCTTGAGCCTTAGGGCACAAGGATATTAAAATGACACTATCGCCCAATGGGAGCCTGCGAACAAGTTTGGGCGGTCAAAAAAATAGGGAATTTATTCGACTCGAAAAACATTTGACTCGAAAAACCTTGTTCGAGGCTGCGATAAAATGGTAAACTATTACGTTTCTAGAACAGTAAGCCAGAATGCCGATATGTCAACGTTGGCAACTCGTTGATTTTGTAGTAAGAAAAGGCGCGTAGCTCAGTGGGAGAGCACTACCTTGACACCGTGATTTTGAGGACATAGACAAGTCCTTGAAAATACCACCTAAACCAGCACCAGCACTGGATTTGACGACAATTTCCTACCTTGTATAATTTTACATAATTTTGTTAATAACTATACTTTTTTGCCAATTTTTATACCGTTT